>ERZ791919.24-NODE-24-length-193476-cov-5.748259_pt1 | contig 193476 bp, 177 predicted proteins | sample MGYA00510137_ERZ791919 | MGnify/ENA primary metagenome ERZ791919 (study PRJEB30046, sample SAMN00792059) | human gut metagenome | study: EMG produced TPA metagenomics assembly of the A metagenome-wide association study of gut microbiota in type 2... | reverse complement strand
GAGGGCGTATAGTCATATTGACTAAAGCTCCTGCTAAAATTATACAAAATAAATGATATCTAAAAAGAAAATTAGTTATTATCAACAGTTCAAGCGCGTGTGCTTGGGCTGTTTTTTTATGCTACTTTGTGCGCGAATTGGCGGTCAAGGCGCGCCCGTGCGCCTTGGTTGGTGCGCTCGTCTGATATCTTCTTTTCCGTTGTTGCTCCCTCGGCGCAAGCGTAGCAAGTGCGGTTTACGCTGTCTACTCACCTTATCAGCTCCGCTGTTAAGCGGTTATTTAGTCTGCGGGGTGTATCGCTTAAGCCGAGTAAATAATCTGCTGATATGTTGTAGAGCTTGCATAGGGTTATTAGGTGTTCAATTGGTAGCTTTCTTTTTCCGCTTTCGTATAGTTGGTATTGTTGTGTTGTTATTCCGAGTTGTTTCGCTATGTCTTTTTGTAGTTTGTCGTTGTCCTCTCTTGTGTCTCTTATCCTTTTGTTATATTGCACAATAACCACTTCCTTTTTTTGTTCAATAGGTAGATTGTAACATCTATTTGAATGTTTTGCTTGACAATCATTCAAATGAATGATTTAATGTGTTTGTAAACATTCGTATGAATGATTTAAATTAATTTGAAAGTAGGTACAAAAAATGAAAGCTAATGTTAAAGGTAATGTTCTTTCGGTCAATGAGCATGTAGCAAAGTCCACGGGTAATATTTATTACAATCTTGATGTTTATTGTGATGATGGTGATACTGTTCGCATCTTCGTTCCTACTGAACTTATTTCGCGCGTGCGCGATCTGAAAAAGTTCAGTGAAGTTATGCTTCCTGTTTCTATCCGTCCTGATTCAAAATATGGTATGCGCGTTTCGCTTCTTGCGGAATGATTCATCAATAGGGTAGGGGGTTTGCTCCTGTTTCCCTCTACCCTAAATTAAAAAAAGGTTGTGAGCATATGAAAAAATTAATAGCTGTTTTTTTTGTCGCGCTGGTGTTGGTTTTTTCATGCGTTCTGACTTCTTTTGCCGATGATTCTACCATTTTAACTCTTGTTAATTTATCTGATTCTCGTCTTGTTGTTAGTGGTAATTCTACGGTTGCAAATGGTGTTGTTACTGTCCCTGCGGGTGGTTCTTATTCTTCCTTTATTCGTGTTAAACCTATTTCAGCTACTCGCAAATATAAGTTTTCTTTTTATTACGGTTGTACTTCTCCTGTTGGCAGTTCTTTTTCTTTGTCTGGTAGTCTCCGTATTTATTATAAAGATTCTTCGAGCGGTAGCGAGTTGAATGTTCTTGAACTTTCTAAGCTTACAAATTCTAATCTTCAGAGGTATAATACTTTGACTATGCCTGATGATTTTGGTGATGCTGGACGGATTTATTTTGTTTTTAAAAATACTTCTGCATCTTCTGTATCAATTAAAATTAATAATTTTACAGTTAATGATATGACAACGGCTGATTTAGATTCTGCTATTGATAAAGGTGCGGATAAAATAAACTCTGCTATTAATCCGTCTGTGCCTTATGAGCAGTGGGATAATGGTTCGTTTAAAGATTCGGCTGGTAAACTCAAAGATGCGGAGAATAATCTTCCTACGGTTGATTTTAATGCTATTGAAGAGCTGAAAAATTCTATTGATATTTCTTCATATTCACACGCTTTTGCATCTATCAATCAGTTGTTTATCCGTTTGGTTGACACAGTCGGTATAACTCCTTTGATTTTCTTCGCTTGTTTCTTTGGCTTCTGTATTTTTTTGATTGGTCGCAAATTGTCGGGGGGTTAACTCGTGAATTATATTATTGATTTCCTCAAAGAGTTGGGAAGTTTTTTTCAGACTCTTCTTGACATGGTTGCGAATCTTATTCAGCAGTTAATAACCTTTATCATGTTAATACCTGTCGGCGTTAATATGTTGGTTACTTCTGTTGGCTATCTTCCCTCTATTCTTATTGTTTTCGCAACTCTTTCGATTACCGTTTCTGTTATTTATCTTGTACTCGGAAGGGGGCAAGGTGGTTAATGTCTCAAGTTTTTGATTTGCTTTTTGTTTGTTTCGAGAAAATTGTTGCTGTTATGAAGTCTATTGAAATATTCGCGGGTGTTGATTTGCTTACCTTTTCAATCGCTATTGTTATAATGTCTATTGTAATAGTTGGTGTTTTGAATGTTGTTAAGACTGGACCGACTAACGCACAAGGTTATTATAAGTCTGAAAAGCATAAAGCCGAAGAGCGTGCAAAGCGTCAAGCTCAACGCAAAAAATAAATTTTTAAGGAAGGATAATTTGTTATGACTCCTGTAAAAGCTATTGAAGTTCTTTCAAATTTTGTCGTTAGTATTAAGTCTGATTATTCTACTGAATGTTTGTTAGCGTTTAAGGTTGCTATTCAATCATTACGAAAACAGATTCCGAAGTCTCCTGTTTATGTTGATACAAGATTTAGACAACATGGCAAGCGGATTAGCGATGGTTCTTCTCTTTCTAAGTGTTATAAATGTCCTAATTGTGGTACTCATATTTTTCATGTTTTTAATGATGAAAAATGTTGTATATATTGCGGTCAAGTTTTAGATTGGGGCGATATTAATGTATGATACTTATTCTCGGAATATATATGAATGGCTTACTACTAACCGTATAGCGGATAAAATTAATTCTGTTGTTGATTTGCTCACTGTTCTTCGTGACCGTTCTATGTATATTTTTATTGCTGTCCTTTTTATTCTTCTTGTTATCGTTACGTTTAAATTTGTGACCGTTAGGGGGCGAAATGTTTGAGTGTTTATAATTGGCTTGTTGAACAGCTTGGTATTGGCAGTGCTGTTAGTGACGAGTATATACAAGTTATACTTATCTCGTCCTCTGCTATACTTTGTATTTCTATCGTTCTACTTTTTGTCAACCTTCTTGTTGGTATTGTTTCAAATACTTTCAGAAAATAAGAAAATTAGATAATAATTGCAATTTATTATAATGTCATAATACGAAGGTGGTGAAAATAATGCCTATTATCGTTGCTGATGTTGCGGCTGGTGGTGGTCTCGATACTCTTACTTCTGCCTTTACGTGGATTCTTGAGAGATTCACTTCAATGGCTAATCAGATGCTTAGCACTCCGCTTTTTCTTATCGGAATTGCTATTTTCGCGGTTGGTGCCTGTATCGGCCTTGTCAAACGTGTCGTTTCTTAACCCTTAACCCTTGTGGCACGGCTACTTTAGTGCCGTGCCACATTACTTTTTATGGTGGTGTATCTTATGTATTTTGATTTTGTCTTTGATATCTTTTCTGATCTTCCTTCTTTATCTATTCTTGTTCCTGTTGTTGCCGTTTCTGCTTTGTATGGCATTATTTTTTTATGTATTTCTTTGTATAGGAGTGTCGAAAAATGATTCAAGGTTATTTCGGTTTACCCGGTTCAGGTAAAACTACTTTTCTTGCTATGTTGGCTCAAAAGGAACTTAGAAAAATTAAAAAAAATAAATCTAAGTATGAAAAAGTTCTTACTAACTTCTATTGTGACGGTTGTTATAAGATAGATTATAAGGATTTGGGTCATTTCTCTATTGAAAATAGTCTTATCTTGTTAGATGAGATAACTCTTGATGCTGATTCAAGAGATTTTAAGCAATTTGATAAATTCCATAAGTCCTTTTTCCTGTTACATCGTCATTACAATTGTGATGTTATCTATTTTACACAGCAATATGATGGTGTTGATAAAAAGATTCGTGATATAACGAGTTCACTCTATCGTGTTAAAAAAGTTGCTTTTATCTCTATTGCTACTCAAATATACAGATGCTTAGATATAAACGAGCAAACAAAAGAAATTGTTCAGGGCTATAGATTTCCTAACATAATAGAACGTATATTTTGCCGTGTTCATCGTTATTGCTTTAGACCTATTTATTATAAATATTTTGATTCTTGGGAGCGTCCCGACCTCGAAGATTATGAGTATTCTATATGGCATAGGTTCGATGATTCCGATTAATTTCTGTTTCGCTATACTTGATATTAGCCACAAATAACAGTCACAGGGGGCGAAAATCTTGTACCGAGATTGTTTAATTGACAGTGATGTATTATACAATTCTCGTGTAAAAATCTATCCTAATGATATTTTAAAATATACCGTATTCAATAAATTAATCTTTAATCCGGATAAAGCAGAGCTTATAAATAAAATAAATAAACGAGATGATTATACAAAGTCTGATGAACCTATTACTCGTGTTGATTCTCTTAAACGTGCAAAAGATAAGATATTTGATATTTCTTTTATTAATGGTGATTTATGGCGATATTTTATAACTTTAACATTAGATAAAACTAAAATAGATAGATACGATAAAAAAGTAATAAATAAGAAATTTAAGATGTGGTTAAATAATATGGTTAAACGATATGATTTAAATTATATCATAATACCAGAGTATCACAAAGATGGTGCAATTCATTTTCATGGGTTGATAAGTGGTAAAAATTTAAGATTAAATTACGTAAAGCTTGATAAAAAGGGTAGGAGAGTATATAATTTTGATAATTGGTCTTTAGGATTCAGCACGGCTATTGAATTAGATGATAATAAAACTGCTGTATCAGCTTATATAACAAAATATGTTACTAAAGATACTACAAAAATACTTGGTAATGTTTATTATGCTGGTGGTTATGATCTAAAACGGGAGTGTCAATCAGTTTATCAAAATATCGATTATGCAGAATTTAAAGGTCGAGAAATAAAGATACCGAACACTAATGTAAAGGTAAAATATTCGATAGTTGGTTATTTGCCTGAGTTAGGGGGTGTTCAAAAATGACTGACCGAGAAAGACTGTATATTTTAATAATACAATATGGATTAGCAAAAGATACAGAATATGAGGATAGAATAAAAAGACTACAAACATTAATATGCAGACAAAAAGTCAATCTACAAGACTTATTACAATATATAATGTTACGCGCTGAAAGAACAGCTTTTAATAACTGTTACACTGATATATTAAACTTTATATTACCGCAAAGGTGGTGAAGAAGCCTGAAGAGGGCGTATAGTCATATTGACTAAAGCTCCTGCTAAAATTATACAAAATAAATGTTTTGTATAATTTAGGGGACTTTATTATATGACTATACAGGTTCTGTGTATGAAACCTGAGGATTTTGTATGCCTGCCGCGACTGGTGCGGGATTATCTGAATTATCTGTCGAGTGTCAAAGGCAAATCACAGCTTACTGTCTGCGAATACGCCTCGGATCTTCGGCTTTTCTTTGCGTACATGCTCAAGCAAGAAAACCTTTCGCAGTATAAAAACACTCCTATAGATGAAATTGATATTTCAAAGCTTGATATCGATTTTATCTCGCTTGCCCGTATACCGACTGCGTACGGCTTTTTGGAATACTGTCGCGCCGAGCGCGGCAATGATACGGCAGCCAGAGCTCGCAAAGTCGTTTCTATCAAACGCTTTTATCGTTATTTAAAGGTTCAGGGCTACATTGATGAAAACCCTATGCAGGATCTGGAATCGCCGAAAATAAAGAAATCGCTGCCGAAATATCTGTCTCTTGAACAGGCTGTGAGTTTGCTCGAATCCGTAGACGGTAAAAATAAGGAGCGCGATTATTGCATTTTAGTTCTTTTTATGAACTGCGGAATGCGTCTTTCGGAGCTTGTTTCAATCAATTATTCTGATATAAAACCGGATAATACAATTATAATAACTGGAAAAGGAAATAAACAACGCACGGTTTATCTCAATGATGCGTGTGTAAGCGCGATAAAAGACTATATGAAAGTGCGTCCGGTTGACGGCGTGAAAGACAAAGAAGCACTGTTCCTGAGCAACCGAAAGACCAGAATCAGCCCCAAAACGGTTCAGCATATAGTTGACGAATATCTTGAAAAATCCGGGCTCAGCGGTCAGGGATTTTCAACTCACAAACTAAGACATACGGCCGCTACGCTTATGTATCAATACGGCCATGTCGATGTGTTGCAACTAAAAGAGATTCTCGGTCATGAGAATCTGGCAACGACTGAAATTTATACTCATGTTGTCGACGAACAATTGCGCAGTGCCGTTGACTCCAACCCGCTTAATAAAGTCAAAATTAAGCGCAAAAAGTCTGAATCTGATTCTGATGAAAATTAAAAGCTGAACAGCCTGCAAAAAAGTCTGCTTGCGGCGGCGTCGGTTACAGCGGCAAGAACTATAAGAATGCATATTATCAAAAAACGCATACAGTAAATTTTTATGCTCCCCTCCCCTCTTTGCGCTTTAGCTGAAGAAAGTGAGAGGAGCATTTCATATGATGAATTTATTCCGGCACTGCAAGCAAGCAGGAGCGCAAAAATAGACGGTATAAGCCCGGGATATATCACCAAAACGCAGTACCCAAGCCCGCGCAGAGCAAAATTTGAGTATAGATAGCCCGACAGCATACCTATCCCCACTCCACGTATTATGGGTAGAATGCATATCAGCGGCAGCCCGACAGCACACAGCCCGAATACAAATACTGCGAGCATAAATGCGGCGTTGACAGCCAGCGAATTTATAAAATTCATGCCGAGAGACTGGCTGCCCTTTGATCTTATATAAACTGAAAACATATCCGAAAATGCGCCGGAAAGGTAACTGTCAGCCCTTTTGAGAGAAACCGCACCTATTATCATTCCCGCCGCAAAAAGCAGCATCATAATAAGTATTCTGCGATTCTTTTTCAGTGAAGTTATAACACCGTTTCCGTATTCCTTTGCCGTTGCGTTTATGTCCATAGCATTTTACCTCCATTATTTTATCTAATAATATGAGGCTTTGTCCCGAAAAATACCAATGTCCCCGCAGTATCCATGCGAGGACATTTTAGCTTATCTATTAAATTTTTATTCCGTTCAGTTTATCAACGAAATCGGCGGGCTTTACAGTCAGCTCCGCCCATGCGGGTCTGAATCCGCTTTTTATTGCGTTCCCAGCAGATTTGATATTTGACCATGCACAGCAGTAAAACGGGACCTTGCCGCGTTTTATAATCTCCAGCGCCAGTCTGCTTGTCAACGCACCAGCTACGCCCTTCCTGCGATATTCCGGCAGAACATCGACTCCTATCTGCCACATCGTGTCGCAGTCCGCAGAAGCTCCTGCAAGCCCTATCAAAGTATTACCGTCGTATGCACCGACGCACAGTACATCTAGATCTTTTCTGTCGGCGCACAACGCGTTGTTCCACTGCGGCAGATATAAATCCTTGAAGTCATTCGGATACATAACCTTGAGTTCATATCGGCATGTCAGTTCCTGAAGCGACTCCATACGCGGCAGAAAATACTCAGCCATGAAACAAACACGCATACCATGCGCCTGAAAGGCATCGTTGAGGATGTGCAAATTCGGCGTTTCAAAGCAGTGTTCGGGTGCGAAGCGGTTTATATATGACTTCACGATATCCTTGTATTTCATGTCAACGGATGCAACAACATTATTCCCGTAGGACACAAGGTTGCATATAAACGGGAGATTTAAATATCTGCGCGCATCAGGGCTTACAGTAGATTCGACAATAATATTTTGGCTCTTTTTGAAGTCCTCGGGCGCACAGCCGAGGTCTGTTGCGGATTGAGCCATGGCAACAGAAATAATTTTGCTGTTATTCATCAGTAAAATCCTGTCTTTGAAATACAAACGCCCCTGATTTTTTAATCAGAGGCGTTAAAAAATCTTTACTTCTTGAAGATATCGTCCTGCTCAATGAGCTCGATTCCCGCGCCCTTGAGTATCTCGGAAGCCTTGTCGTTATCTTCGACTCTGATGATAACATAGGCGTTGCCGACCGAAGGCGTGATGAACGCATAAGCATACTCAACGCTTATCTGTGCATCTGAAAGCACCTTGATAGCGCGCGCAAGTCCGCCGGGTTCATCGGGAATGATTATGCCGAGAACCTGAGTTGCGGAAGCAGTCATTCCCTCGCTTCTGAGCGCCTCAACCGCCGACTTGGGGTCGTTGACGATAAGGCGGAGAATGCCGTAGTCCGAGGTATCCGCAACGGAAAGAGCGCGAATATCGATGCTGTTCTTGGCGAGGACTGCCGTTATGTCGGCAAGTCTGCCGGGTCTGTTTTCGACAAAAACCGAAATCTGACTGATTGCCATTTGGTTTTCCTCCTTTATATTTTTCTGTTATCAATAACTCTCGAAGCCTTGCCTTCGTAGCGCGGCAGAGAGTGCGGTTCAACAAGACGCACCTTTGCGGAAACACCGAGAACGGACTGCATGGCGCCGCAAATCTCTTTCTCTTTAGCCTCAATCTGCTTGACCGAGTCAGAGAACATGTGATCTGACATCTCGATGCAGACGGTCATTATATCAAGGTTATTCGCTCTGTCAACTATTATCTGATAGTTCGGATCCATGCCGAGCGAAAGAATAACATGCTCGACCTGAGCCGGGAAAACATTGACGCCGCGGATAATAAGCATATCGTCGCTTCTGCCCTTGGGTCTGAGCATCTTGACGAGCGTTCTGCCGCAGGCGCATTTCTCATGCGTTATTGCGGAAATGTCGCGGGTTCTGTATCTGAGCAGCGGAAGAGCTTCTTTGCCGATACATGTGAACACGAGCTCGCCGTATTCGCCGTCGGGCAGCGGCTTGAGGGTCACGGGATCGACTATCTCGGGATAGAAATAATCCTCGCATATATGCATTCCGCTCTGCTCGCAGCATTCAAATGCAACGCCGGGACCCGCTATCTCGGAGAGACCATATATATCATATGCCTTGATTTTGAGCATATTCTCAAGCTGGGTGCGCATGTTCTCACTCCACGGCTCTGCGCCGAAAATACCTATGCGAAGCGGTAGCTCAGCGGGATCGACATTCATCTCTTTGAGTGTCTCTGCGATAAACAGAGCGTATGACGGAGTGCAGCAGAGCACATTTGAGCCAAAATCCTGAAGTATCTGAACCTGGCGCTTTGTGTTGCCGGAGGACACGGGAATAGCCGTTGCGCCGAGCTTCTCCGCGCCGTAATGAATACCCATACCGCCCGTGAAAAGTCCGTAGCCATAGGAGACGTGGATGTAGTCCGAGGGCGTTGTGCCCGCAGCGGTAAGAGCTCTTGCCACACACTCCGACCAGCGGTCTATATCGCCTCTCGTGTAGCCGACAACAGTCTGCTTTCCGGTCGTTCCGGACGAGGCGTGAACTCTGACAAGCTCATCTCTCGGCACGGCAAAAAGTCCGAACGGATAGTGATCTCTGAGATCCTGCTTTACGGTAAAGGGCAACTTGCTGATATCGTCTATCGAGTGGATATCTTCAGGCTTGAGTCCTATTTCATCAAACTTTGCCTTGTAAAACGGAATGTTCTCATAGCATCTTTTTACGGTTTTTATCAGTCTTGCGCTCTGTATTGCGTGCAGATAATCGCGCGACGCTGTCTCAATTTCAGGGCTGAAATACTTTGCCATCGTATCATATCTCCTTTTGCTGACTGTCTGCCTTTAATGCGTTTCAGCAGCTTTTTTCGTGCTCATAGCCGAGGCGGAACGCCTCAAGGTTCATGTCAAGGAACTTCTCGGGCACAGTGTTCTTTATAGCGTTTATCCATGTCTCATAGCTCAGCTGCATGTGGCTTGCCATCGCGCCGATGAGAACAACATTGACAGCCTTTGCCGAACCTGCTTTGACGGCGAGCGAAAGCGCATCAAGCTCTATCATAGAAGCTCCTGTTGCTTTTATTGCCTCGGATATGTTCTGAGGATACTCCGCCGCGCCGGTTATGACCGGCATCGGGTCAATGCACTGATCGTTGACGACTAATTTGCCGTCGGGCTTAAGGAAGCTGAGCCATCTTGCGGCTTCGAGCTTCTCAAAGGCGAGGATTATATCGGCTTCACCCTGCTCAATTGTGGGCGAAAAAACCTCATCGCCGTATTTAACATATGTAACAACGGAACCGCCGCGCTGGCTCATTCCGTGTATTTCGGAAACTTTGACTTCGTATCCGCTGTCTATAAGTGCGCTGCCGAGGAGTCTGCTCGCAAGCAGAGTACCCTGGCCGCCGACGCCGACTATCATAATTGATTTAACTGCCATTTTTCCCGCTCCTCTCTTATTCTATCGCACCGAATTTGCACAGCTGCTTGCAGACATCGCAGCCGACGCAAAGGGTGAAGTCAATGTGAGCCTTGCCCTCTTTCATGCTTATCGCGGGGCAGCCGATCTTCATGCACATCTTGCAGGATGCGCACTTGTCGGTGTTGACCTTGACGGGCGGCTTTGTTTTGACATATTTGAGAAGTACGCAGGGACGGCGGGATATAACTACCGAGGGCTCGTCCGCTTCAAGCTCTTCTTTTATTGCTTTTTCTGTTGCGGCGAGGTCATAAGGATCAACGACAACGACACGGTTTATTCCGACTGCGTGAGCGAGAGCCTCAAGGCTGACTGCCGTTGTCGGGTCACCCTTTATTGTAAGTCCGGTAGTCGGATTCTGCTGGTGTCCGGTCATGCCGGTGATGCTGTTGTCAAGGACGATAACAACTGAATTGCTTTGGTTATATGCGATGTTTATAAGACCTGTAACACCGGAATGGATAAATGTAGAATCGCCTATAACGGCTACGCGCTTGTGACTGCCGGTTTCGTCAGCCTTGTTCATGCCGTGGAGCGCAGAGACGGATGCGCCCATGCATATGCAGGTGTCCATCATGCCGAGAGGAGCCATCGAGCCGAGCGTATAGCAGCCGATATCGCCGCTGACATTGACTTTGAGCTTCTTTAGGGCATAGAACAGACCTCTGTGCGGACATCCGGCGCAAAGTACGGGCGGACGCGCGGGAACGTTTATATCTGCCTTAAGATAAGCATTCTCTTCACCGAGGATAACTTTCTTTATCATGCTCTGCGAATACTCGCCGAGAAGCGTGAACTGTTCCTTGCCGATGACATTTATTCCGAGCTTGCGGCAGTGATCTTCTATGTAAGAGTCAAGCTCTTCGATGACATAGACTTTTTCGCATTCTGCCGCAAAGTCACGGATTATCTTTTCGGGCAGCGGATAGAGGCAGCCTATCTTGAGATAAGACGCTTTATCGCCGAGAGCCTCTTTGGCATACTGGTAGGCAATTCCGCCAGCGATTATGCCGATTTTCTTGTCGTTATATTCAATCTTGTTGACGCCGAGGTCAACAGCTTCGCTGTCGCCCCAGGCTTCGAGAGCCTTTGTTCTCTCTTCAACTATGACATGCTTCTTCTTTGCCATGGCGGGCATCATGACATATTTCTGTGTGTCCTTGACATACTCCTTGAGTCCGTTGTCGACTCTCTCCCCTATCTCAACAAGGCTGCGGGAATGAGAGATTCTCGTAGTGAGTCTGATTATAACCGGAGTGTCGTAACGCTCGGAGATATCATATGCAAGCTTCGTGAAAGCGAGACACTCCTGAGAATCCGCAGGCTCGAGCATCGGTATCTTTGATGCCTTTGCATAGTTGCGCGAATCCTGCTCATTCTGCGATGAATGCATACCGGGGTCATCCGCAACGACTATGACCATACCGGCGTTTACGCCTGTATAAGAGAGCGTAAACAGCGGGTCAGCGGCAACATTTAATCCGACATGCTTCATGCCGCAGAAAGAACGCGCTCCGGCTATGGCGGCACCGCCTGCGGTCTCCATAGCGACCTTTTCGTTCGGCGCCCATTCGCAGTATATCTCATCATATTTAGCCGCGCTCTCCGTCACCTCGGTGCTCGGGGTGCCGGGATAGCTCGATGCAACACGGCATCCGGCTTCGTAAAGGCCTCTTGCGACGGCCTCGTTTCCTAAAAGTAACTTTCTCATTTTTTGCCTCCAGATTTATTTCTTCTCGTTTCTCAAATCAACAACTCTGTGCGCCTTGCCGACAAATCTCTCGAGTGTCTTGGGCTCAAGCAGGCTGACCTTGCACTGGATACCCAGAGTGGTCTGGAGATTGTGCATTATCTTCTTCTGAAGCCGCTCGATTTCGCCGTAGCTCTCAAGCAGAGATGCGTCAACAAGCTCAACGCGGACTTCAAGTGTATCTGAAAATCCCTCGCGGCGGACAACAAGCTGATAGTTTGCGCCAATCTGCTCCGTGCCGATAAGCACGCTTTCAATCTGCGACGGGAACACGTTCACGCCGCGTATTTTTAGCATATCGTCGCTTCTGCCCTTGACCTTGTCCATCCTGACGCCTGTTCTTCCGCATTTGCAGGGAGAATAGTTGAGTCTTGTGATGTCGCGGGTTCTGTATCTGAGCAGAGGAAGTCCCTCTTTTGTCAGCGTAGTCACAAGCAGTTCGCCTGTCTCGCCCTCGGCAAGAGGTTCGAGTGTTTCGGGGTCGACTATCTCGGGATAGAAATAGTCTTCGCAGAAATGCAGTCCGTCGCGCTCCTCACATTCGCCGGAAACGCCGGGACCCATAAGCTCACTCATGCCGTAGTTGTCGGTGGCGAACAGTCCCCAGCCCTTTTCAATCTGGGTTCTCATCTCGGGTGTGCAGCCCTCAGAGCCGAACAGACCGAGGCGAAGCTTGTAGTCGCTCATCGGATAGTCGAGCTCTTTTGCCGTTTCGCACATATAAAGCGCATATGACGGAGTTGCAACGAGCGCGGTAGTGCCGAAATCGCGCATATACATCAGCGCCTTTTCGGTGTTTCCGCTCGAATTGGGAACAACCGTTGCGCCGAGTTTTTCGAGTCCGTAATGAAGACCCAGAGCACCCGTGAACATGCCGTAACCGAAAGATATCTGAACGATATCTTCGTCGGTAGCGCCTGCTGCGGCGGCAATACGGGCAACGCAGTCCGACCACAGATCAAGGTCGTGCTTCGTATATCCAACGACTGTGGGCTTACCTGTTGTGCCGGACGAAGCGTGAATACGCACCATCTCTTTCATCGGTCTTGCGAACAGACCGAACGGATAGTTGTCGCGCAAATCGGCTTTTGTAGTCGGCGGTATGTACTTTATATCGCTCAGGCTCTTGATCTTGTCGGCGGAGATACCCGCCTCGTCAAGCTTCTTTGTGTAGAACGGCACATTTTTGTAGCAGTAATCAACCGTCCATTTCAGTCTTTCGAGCTGCAGCGCTTCCAGCTCGCTGCGCTTCATTGTTTCAATTTCCTTTTGAAAAAACATCTTGAAGTCTCCCTCTTTTATACTTCGACAGGGTATTCGGAAATCACCTATAAATTATACCACTGTTACTCTTTTTCGACAATACCGTTATAAAATAATTCAGTAACATTCTTGTCATCTTTTCCTGTTATTGCGCTGACAATGAAGCAGAGTGCGAGCGAAAGGAGCATCGCTATGCAGGCGAAAAGCGGTCCGAATCCCGCAAGCGTTGATGCCGTGTTGTTGTTGACCCCGAACTCAACAAGCAGTTTGCATATCGCAGGAACTATCGCGACAGAGAAACCGCCTATCATCGCAGCCCAAGCACCGTGTTTGTTCATACGCTTCCAGAACAGCGCAACGACATAAGGCGCAAGGAACGAGCCGGAAATTATACCCCAGGAGTAGCTCATCATATCAAGAATGGGCGTATCTGTATTTGCGACAACATATGAGCAGAGAATAAACACAACGCAGAGAACTTTGGTGAGAACAGTTACTTTCTTTTCTTTCATTCCGGGCTTGAGCACACTCTTTACAAAGTCCATGGAGAATGTCGAGCTCGCAGTGAGCGTTATGGAGCAAAGAGTCGAAACCGACGCTGCTATGAGCAGGACAAGGACGATTCCGAGCAGTATATTCGGAAGATTCGCGACCTTGAGCATATTCGGAACGACATAGTCCTGAACCGGCTTTTTAAATGATGCTATCTCGTCGGCAGTGAAGAATCTGTGGCAGAGCGAGCCTATAAAATATCCTCCGCCCGCGACAAGAAGAGCGAAAAATGTGGATATTATTATGCCGCGCTTCGCCTGCTTGTCGTCCTTTATGCCGAAATATTTCTGTATCATCTGCGGCAGTCCCCATGTGCCGAAGCTGGTCATGAGCACGGTTGCGATGAGCGAAGTTGCGGATTTGAGTCCGAGTTTCGGAAGTCCCTCTGCCGAGTTGGCGTATTCTCTGAGACCCTCTATACCGCCGACTCTGTCGCAGCGGATGACAAAAATTATAAGAAGAGTTATGCCGAACATCATGACAATGCCCTGAACAAAGTCCGCGCGAGCCTGAACGAGATATCCGCCGAGCAGAAGAAGCACTGCGGCGAGAACTGCAATAATTATCATGCATATTTTGTCGTCTATTCCGAGCAGAACATCGGCAACCGACGCGAGACCTTTATAGACCGACGCCGAATACGGGATCATGAAAATAAATATAACCATGCAGGCAAATATTTTCATGGCGCGGCTGTTGTATCTCAATTCAAAGAACTGAGGCATAGTTTTTATTTTGAGCCTGTCTGAAACATCGCGTGTTCTTCTGGCGAGCACACGCCAGGCGAGCCACGAGCCGAACACGGCGTTGCCTATTCCTGCGGCGATACCCCAAAGACCGTAGTTGAGTCCCGTGCCGCCGGCGTAGCCGACAAACATAACTGCCGAAAAATATGCTGTACCGTAAGAAAGCGCCGAAAGCCACGCTCCGGCGTTTCGTCCGCCGACCGTCAAATCGGCTATGCTCTTTGATTTTCGTCCCGATACAATGCCGATTATTATCATAACCGCAACATATACCGCGATAGTTATCCAGACGGTGGTGTTCTCCATTTTTTCTTCCTCTGCTTTTTCTTTGTTTTGCGCTTTAAAGCTTTTATCCGATAAAGTGTAGCAATATAATACAATAAAAAGCAGTATTTGTCAAGTTATTTCAAAAAGAATTGAATATGTCGCAGAATCTACCTCCTTTTCTCGGCGGCGCACAGCACGCCTGCTGATTGTAGCACACGAGCACGGCATCCTCGCCAATAACTTTTATGTCTTCCCAGCATATTCTTATATCGTCGCATCGTCCGAGCAGCCCCATACATTTCGGCCTGCCGAATACGATAATTGCAACTACTTTTCCCGAGCAGGTGTCAACTTCAATATCCGACACGGGACCGAGTATATTCCCATCTCTTTGATTTATAACCTGCTTGTTCCTCAGATCCGTCACGCAGCAGTTCAAAAAAATCACCCCCAACGGCATTATATGCCGCTGGAGGTGCGTCGAATCACACGACGTTCATTTCTTTTTTCAGGCGTTCTATAATCCTTTTTTCGAGCCTTGATATGTAGCTCTGCGATATGCCGAGCATATCCGCGACTTCCTTTTGCGTATATTCTTTTCCGCCGCCGAGTCCGAACCGCATTCGCATTATAAGCTTGTCGCGGTCAGTAAGAGCATCAACGGTACGCAGGAGCAGACTTTTTTCGTCCTCCGCCTCTATGCCGCGATTTACCGTATCCGGCTCGCTGCCGAGAATATCGGACAAAAGCAGTTCGTTCCCGTCCCAATCTACATTCAGCGGTTCGTCGAGCGAAATCTCGTTTCTTATATTATTTGTCTTGCGCAGGAACATGAGTATCTCGTTTTCAATGCACCGTGAAGCATATGTCGCGAGCTTTATGTTCTTTGACGGCCTGAATGTGTTGACGGCTTTTATCAGCCCGATAGTGCCTATTGATATAAGATCTTCTATTCCTACTCCGGAGTTTTCAAACTTCCTCGCTATATAGACCACGAGCCTGAGATTATGCACTATGAGCGGCTCGCGCGCGGATTCGTCGCCCGCTTCGATGCGCTCGAATATCTCACGCTCCTCATCTTTTTTCAGCGGGGCGGGTAGTATCTCGTAGCCGTTTATGTAGTGTACCTCGCCACGGTCTCTGCGGTTGAGAAAACGGTTTATCAGTTTTTGTATTACCGCTTTCAGCTTTTTCATTTTTTGAGCCTCCCCTTTCCACTCTGTCAAAGAAATTGTTTCCTATGAGTGCCGAATATTCGCCGCCGGACAGTGAGCCATTGTATATCGCGGCATAAGTCTCGCTGCATACAAAAATACCCTTGACACTTTTTACTGTTACTTTATCAATTTTTATTGCCGGAAGAAGCCCGCTCCCGCCGACCGACCTGAAGCTTATAAATCTTACTCCGCGGCAGGCATATGCCTCGTCTTCCTTTATCTCCCTGCGCACGAGTTCTTTTATTTCATCCGGCAGAACAGAAGCTATCGCGCTGTACTCAAACACTATCGCAGGATATGAGGAAAACGGCTCTTTCAGTGAGCTGCCAGTATCTATGAGAGCGGCGCATTCAGCATCTTTTCCGTGATAATTTATTCTTACTGTTGCCGTGTGGTTGTCGGGCGCGTTTCGGCGCATAAAATAGGAGATGAGTCGTATAACAGCATAGCAGGCGGCGGAGGTCAACAGGAGCGTAACAGCGCTGATATCAAAATACACCGCGCCGTTTTTATATGTAAGTCCGTCAGGTTTGAACATCAGCCATATGGCAAGCGTGATTCCCGCAAAGGCGAAGTTCGCCATAAGAAAGCCGCCGCCCGCTCTGAGAAAGTCTTTAACCGAGCGTATAGAGAACGCGGTGAAAAGCATCGCCGCAAAACAAATAACTCGCAAGGCTATCGAAAAGAACAGATTCATATCTGGCAGAAAGATTATCAATGAATAAACCGCACCTATCGCGGCGGAGAGCAAAATGCGCCAACTGCGCGTCGGGGTTTTCACCAAAAGGCCCGCCGCCGACAGCATCAGAAAGTTGACGAGCAGATTTATCATCAGCAGTATATCGACATATATAACATTGCTCATCGCGCACCTCCCGAAACGGTATGACTCAATTATAAGCCGCCGCCGAGGCCTTTTTTGTCAAATCAAAGGGTGAAAAAATAAAAAAGCCCTGCACTTTTGAAAGCACAGGGCTGAAAAATATATTCAGTTCAGGTTGTCTACTGCCGCGCGTTCTATAGCGAGACCCGCTCTGTAGCGATTCATATATTTTTTGAATCCCTCGGCGTCTTCAGCGTCGGGAGCTACGCTGTCTCCGAGCATATCGCCGAATACTTTTGAATCGAGGAAACTGTCAAGCGATTCGCAGTCCGCACGGTTCTTCATATATGATGCAAGCAGAGCGATTCCCCATGCGCCTCCCTCGCCTGCCGTCGACATAACGGCAACAGGGGTTTCGAGCACGGCCGCCATGAGCTTCTGACCGACACCGGGGGTTTTGAACAATCCGCCGTGGCCGAGAAGTCTGTCAACGCGGACAAACTCTTTTTCAGTCAGTATGTTCATGCCGAATTTTAAAGTTGCCATCGTCGAGAAGAGTATCGCGCGGGCAAAGTTTGCAAGATTCATCTTGCTGTCCGGAAGCTTTGTGAAAAGCGGCCTGCCAGCTTCAAATCCCGTTGTGTGCTCGCCGGAATAATAGTTATAGGAGAGCAGTCCTCCGCAGTCCGGAGCGCCCTCGAGAGCTTTGTTGTAGAATGTGTCATAGAGCTTCGGCACGTCAACGCTCCCGCTCATCAGCGCCACAGTCTCTTTGAGCAGACCTATCCACGAATCGAGATCGGTCGTGCAGTTGTTGCAGTGTACCATCGCAACGGGACTGCCGTCCGGCGTTGTTACCATGTCTATCTCGGGATACACCTTTGAGAGCGGCTTTTCTAGGACTATCATTGCAAATATCGACGTTCCTGCCGAAACATTGCCGGTTCTCTGTGCAACGCTGTTCGTTGCCACCATGCCGGTGCCTGCATCGCCCTCTGGCGGGCAGAACGGAATACCGGGTTTGAGCTTTCCTGTCGGATCAAGGAGCTTTGCGCCCTCTTCCGTAAGCTTGCCGGCAAAATCTCCTGCGCTGTGTACTGTCGGCAATATGTCGCGCAGCTTCCAAGGAAGATTTTTGTCTGCGACTCTCGAATCGAACTTCTTTATCATCGTTTCATCGAAATCGTGAGTTTTGCTGTTTATCGGGAACATACCGGATGCTTCGCCGATACCGATTGCCTTCTCTCCCGTCAGCATCCAGTGTACATAGCCCGCGAGCGTTGTCATAAAGTCGATGCTTTTGATATGATCCTCGCCATTGAGTATGGCGCGGTCAAGGTGAGCTATGCTCCAGCGCTGAGGAATATTGAACCCGAAAAGCTCGGAAAGCTCAGCCGCCGAGCGCTCGGTGACGGTGTTTCGCCATGTTCTGAAATCAGCTAACTGTCTGCCCTCTTTGTCGAACACAAGATATCCGTGCATCATGCCGGAAATACCCATTGCGCCGACAGAAGTCAGTTCGATATCATATTTTTCTTTTACATCATCGGCAAGGGTTCTGTAGCATTCGCGCATACCCGTCCAAACATCGTTGAGATGATATGTCCAGATGCCGTTTTCGAGCTTATTTTCCCATGAATAACCGCCCGCCGCGATGACTTCGTTGTTTTCGTCAACAAGTATACCCTTGATTCTTGTTGAACCGAGTTCAATACCGAGCGATGTCTTGCCGCCGAGTATCGACTCTCTTATTTTTTCAGTTTTCATACAGCACTCCTTCTTGTCTTTTTAAACAACAAAATTTTATCACATTAAACAAAAAAATAAAAGAGAAAAAGCAGAACTAATTCATTTTATATTGAAATGGGTGTTAATTCATGTTACTATTGTGAAAAATGGACAGGAAGTGATTGGCTTGACTTACGGCACACTAAGCAAATATCGCGGTTTTTTGATGGGCTTTGCCATACTGTGGGTAATGTATTTTCACATACCGCTGAAATTCGCCACCGAAGTCGGATGGTTTATTCACAGAATCGGCTTTTACGGAGTCGATATTTTTCTTTTCCTCTCCGGGCTCGGAGTATATTATTCGCTGACTAAAAGACCGAATGTGCTCGGGTTTTATAAGGCACGCCTTGTTCGCATTCTGCCTGCGTATATTATAGTTGCCTGCGCTTCATATTGTCTGCTGAGGCTCGACAGAGCGAGTGCTCTTGACTTCTTCTATTATATATCCGGCATCGGATATTGGACGCGGCACGCACGATTTGACTGGTATATCCCAACTCAGCTGGCTTTTTATCTGATAACTCCCCTGTTCCTGTTCTTCTATAAAAAGCTCGGCGGCAAAAAGCAGATAATATATACCTCAGCGTGTATGTCTCTTTCTGTTCCGCTTTGCGTTATAATGTATTATAACGATTTGATCTATCTTTGGGGAACGGCAGTCAGGCTTTCTGTTTTCCTGCTCGGAATACATACGGGAAGGCTTGCTGAGCAAGATAAAAAAGTTACTAAAACTTCGCTGATACTCAATATTGCGGCATTTATAGTCGGAACTTTTCTCGCCTATTATCTCAACGGCTGCGTCAAAGAGCCGGAATATATAAAAAACGGGCTCAACTGCTATCCAGCTCTGCTGATGATGCCGTCATTCTGCCTGCTTGTCTCTCTCGGACTTTCGGCACTCAATAAAAAACTGCCGAAGCTTGAAAAAGTTATTACTTTCCCGTTTGATTTTTTAGGCAAATACAGTCTTGAGCTTTATTTGCTTCATCAGCGTCTGCAATCGATAATTCCGAAATATTTTGAGATTGAAAACCAGTTTGTGATTTTAATTGTCACACTTGTTATTTCGCCGCTTCTCGGTATGGTGATAAACGGCATCAGAACCGCCGCAAAGAAACGCAAAACACGAAAGAAGGCAGCATAAAATGTTTGATGTCACCGCAATAGGCGAACTGCTCATAGATATGGCACAGTCGGGGGTGTCGGATATCGGCTCGTCGATTTTTGAGGCAAATCCCGGCGGCGCGCCGTGCAATGTTCTGGCAATGCTCAACAAGCTCGGCAGGAGCACTGCGTTTATCGGCAAGGTCGGAGACGATATCTTCGGCAAGAAGCTCAAAAATATTGTCGAGAGCAGCGGCACGGATATCGGCGGGCTCGTGTTTGACGAGAATGTCCGCACAACGCTCGCTTTTGTTGAGACGGACGAATACGGCGACAGAAACTTTTCTTTTTACCGTGCCCCCGGTGCGGATATGATGCTGCGCGAAGATGAAGTCAATGTAGATATCATAAAGCAGAGCCGCGTTCTTCACTTCGGAACGCTTTCGATGACACACGATGTCGTTGAAAAGGCAACGGTAAAAGCTATTGAGACAGCGAAAGATTCGGGCTTGCTGTTGTCGTTCGACCCCAATCTCCGTCCTCCGCTCTGGGACAGCATGGACAGGGCAAAGCAAAAAATAGATTACGGTTGTTCGGTGAGCGATATTGTAAAAATCGAGATTGACGAATTGCGTTTTCTGACCGGCTGTAATGAAATAAATAAAGCTGTTGAGATATTCAGAACGTGCTACCCGAATGTTGCATTACTGACTGTGACTGCGGGGCGCAGCGGAAGCCGCGCATATTATAAAAATATTTATGCCGAAGCGCCGACTTTTCTCAATGTAAAGACGATAGACACAACCGGAGCGGGCGATACTTTCTGCGCTTGCTGTATAGACTGGTTTTTGAATAACGGCGGCAAAGAGGTTAAAGAAGCTGAACTCAGGAATATGCTTGTTTTCGCAAACGCTGCCGCATCTCTTGTGACCTGCAAAAAGGGAGCACTGCTCTCAATGCCGGAGATATCGGATATAAATAATCTAATCAAGGAGAACGAAAACAATGAGTGAACTCTATGATTCAATAAGGCTGACCCGTTCCGCCGCCACATTTACGCGCGCTTTGGGCATCGATGCTCCCGATGGTGCAGATGCCCCGTGCGACATAGTGCTCGACAAACTCTTTGCCGAGCTCGGCGAAGGCGGAGCAGACAGAGTGTTTATATATAACCCCGACGCTATCGCACTGTGGCTGTTTCAGAAATATACTGAATTGTTCAAAGATGCGATACTCAGAACACAGATTCAGCTCCCAATGCTCTCCGTTATGCCGAGCGTGACGCCGGTCTGCTTCGCTTCGATGTATTCGGGCGTTATGCCGGAGATTCACGGCATAATGAAATACGAAAAGCCGGTTTTAAAAATAGCGACGGCTTTTGATGCTCTCGCCGCAGCAGGCAAACGCTGCGCAATAGTTTCGACCGATGGCGACAGTATTTCAAAAATCTTCCTTGAGCGTAACATTGATTACTACATATATCCGTCCGTTGAAGAATGCAACGCAAAAGCGCTTGAGCTGATAGATTCAGATGAATACGATTTCATCACGCTCTATAACGGCAACTATGACGGCACGATGCACCGCTGGGCGCCGGAGGGTAAAGAGTCGATAGATGCACTCAAAGCTAATATAGCCGTATTTTCAGAGATACACGACGCTATAAAAGCGAAGTGGAGCGGGCATAAAACTCTGCTGGGCTTCTGTCCCGATCACGGCTGCCATGAGATAGACGGAGGCGTGGGAAGCCACGGACTTGATATGCAGGAAGACATGAATATAATTCATATGTTCTCGTTTATAAAATAAATAATCAGCACCGCATGATTTTTCAATGCGGTGCTGTGTTTTTTGTTTATATATTGAACCCTGTAAAGAACTTATATGCGGCGTAAACAGCTGCAATTGCGGCAATGCCGATGCCGACTTTTATGAGTATCGGTTTGACTGCGCGCGGGCTAGTCGGCGCGTGCTTATAGATAAACTCTTTGACCGGGGTCTTTATCTTTGTTCCGCAAAGTTCTTTGAACGTCGCGGTATAGGTTTTGTATTCGCGAGGTGCAGTCTCGTCGAGCTCAAAGATTCGCACTCCCCTGTTTTCGCCTGGACCGTACACATTGAATCCCGCGCCCTGAGTATATCCGAGATCAACGCCTTTGTATTTTACGACAAAGCTGTTGTTGTGATCGTGACCGACATATATGCCGAGAACATCGCCCTTTTCGCTCATCGCCTCAAACTCGCCGGTGTTTACATCGGGAGAAGCGGGCGATTCGAGCATGAATCCGCCTTCGGCGATAGTTTCATCATTGAGCACAAAATACTCATTTTCATGCGCTCCGTATGCCGGGACTGCGCCCTTAGTGCCCTTGGGCACTTTCTTTATTACATCGAAAAACTCCGGCACGGGGATATGCTGAAACACGAGCGACGGCAGATAGTCTCCGTTTTCGGCTTTGAGCTGTTCGCGGCGCGAGACATACCATTCTATCTGCTTTTTGTCGACGGGCGCGTATCCTGCGCCGTCTTTTGCTTTGCCGTGGGAGTCGATTATATATAACTCAAACATAGGCTTGTCTTCGGTGCTTGAATAAATCTGAATATCAGCCGTTCCGACATCGTCGGAATTTCTGAGATCGCCGCTTATAAAATTGTCGTACTTCGCGTAGAACTTGTACTGACCGCGATTATCAACGCCGCACTGCGCGTCGTGATTGCCGTAGGTCACCATAAACGGAATGTTTCTCTTTGCAATCGGCTCAACGAGAATATCTATGGTGCTCTCAATTATTGCAGGATCTTTTTTGAACTTCTTTGAATAGCCCTTTATCTGATCGCCAGTGAAAATAACAAGGTCGGGCTTTTCGCGGTCAAGCGCATTGTTTATGAGATTCAGCGTATCTGGCGACACGGCGGGAATCTCCTGAGTATCGGCTATCTGCATTATCTTGAATTTATGGTCGGAGTTGAATCTGAGCATTATTCCGTTCCCCTTTCACTTTTATAGTATTTGTTGAAAAGCTCATTTAAAGCGCTTTCGGAATTATTCTGTCAGCTATATATTCTCGAAGTCTTTCGGCTATAGCTTGCATACAGCGTCTCCTTTTAGGTTCTGACTATATATTACCATCAAAACCGCGATTTTTCAATTCATTTTGTCTTTTTCGGCTTGACGGAAGCTTTAGTTTGAATTAATATTATCTTATAACTTTTATGAGGATGTGAATCAATGAAAGAGAAAAAAGCCAAGCGCAGCTCCGGCGGGATATCATGGATATTCGGATATCTCGGTTTCGGCGTGGGCGCTATCGGAATGGATCTGAGCTACGGTCTGTTCAACTCGTTCCTTACAAAGTATTTAACCGATGTTCTTCTGCTCAATGCAACTTTCCTGCTTATCGTGCCGACTCTCGCGCGTATATGGGACGGCATCAATGACCCGATGATGGGCACGATCGTTGATAACACGAAGTCTAAGTTTGGCAAGTTCCGCCCGTGGATAATGTGCGGCGCCGTACTCAATGCAGTTGCGCTGACATTTCTCTTCACCAATCCCGGATTTGAGGTCAGCAGTGATTTCATAAATATAAAGCTCTATATCTATGCCGCTGTTATGTATGTCCTCTGGGGCATGACAAACACGATGATAGATATCCCCTACTGGTCGATGGTTCCCGCGTTGACGAGCGACCCGCAGAAGAGAAATGTCGTCTCCGCTATTCCGAGATTTTTCTCGGGCTTCGGTCAGATAATAGTCAGCGTGTTCACCGTTCAGATGGTCGCGATGCTCGGCAAGGGCAACGATTCCGTCGGCTACAGCCGCTGGGCTATGATAGCAGGTATCGTGCTTATTATCGGCGCACTTATCACCGTTACCACCACCAAAGAGCGCGGCTCAGTGCCGCCGAAAGAGAAGTTCACGCTTGCAAAAGCTTTCAAGACCGTCAAATCGAACGATCAGCTGCTCGTTTTCATGCTCACTGCCCTGCTCTTCAACACCGGCTGGTACATAACAAACGCAATGGGCATCTACTTCTTTGATAATGTCATGGGCAACAAATCACTGCTCTCTTATTTCGCGGCAATCGGCGGCGTAGGTCAGGCTCTTGGTCTGTTCCTGCTCCCTGTGCTTTCAAAGAAGTTCACACGCCGCAAGGTCATTCAGGGCGCGATGTGCATGACCGTTATAGGCTATCTCGGAATGTTCCTGTTCGGTCCCGTGCTTCTCGCATCTAACGCCAAGATGTTCATCCCGTTTGCTGTTTTTGCGCTTATAGGCTGCATGGGCATCGGATGCATCTTCGTTTCGCAGACCGTTATGCTCGCTGATATCGTTGATTACGGCGAATACAGCCTCGGCTACCGCTCGGAGTCCATCGTTTTCTCGATGAAAGGATTCCTTCAGAAGCTCGCATATACCATACAGTCGATAGTCATAGCCCTCGGACTTCAGTTCTCCCACTATGATGCGACTCTCTCCGTTCAGACAGAGCTCACAAAGAACACCATTTCCACAATGATGTTTATTATCCCGCCGATTTTTGTTGTACTTTCGCTCATCATCTTCACAAAGAAGTATAAGCTGCACGGTGAGCTGTCCGACAAAGTAAACGAGTTCATTATGAACAGAAAAGCAAAATCCGAAGAAGAATAAGAGACAAAAATATATCACCGCGCCCTTGTTACGGGTCGCGGTGATTTTTTATATATTCTCTTTTATAGCTTTGTTCACGCGCTCTCTGAGAGCCAGGAGATAGCTGCTGCCGTGCGGATATTTCTGGAATGTGAGTTCATCATCCTGAATCGCGATTTCAAGCGCCTTTTCGCGCCCGACAAGGCTTTCGAGCAGACGCATCGCGGCAAGATCCTGGAGTCCGTCATAGAATACTTTGAACCTGAGCGAGTTAATCGGCTGCCCGTCTTCGCCGGGATAAACAACAAACGCATCGCCGGACGGGAACGCCTTGCCTGCATCGGTCACGGTGAACGGGTCTATCTCATGCTTTGAAAACTGCGAATACCAGTAGTTATAGCCCCACTGGAGGAATCCGGTTGCATTATATTTATAAAGCAGCGTACCGAGAATGCGGTTTCGCGCCGACGGCATTGCGAAGAATCTGTTCGGGACATTCTTGTTGTGCTGACCACAGCAGTAATATGTCCAGAATTCATCGACTTTGCCGACAAAGTCTTCGACATGATCTTCGGACGGAATAGGATATTTTACAGCGCCCTTGTCAAAAAATTCAATATCCGAAAGCGCGTCTATGACTTTGAAGCCCGGGAATATCTCCGCTATCAGATCGGCGCGCTTTTTATATACTTCATACTGCTCCAATGACGGCTCATCCGACACATGGAAGCGGCAGAAATTTCTTATACCCTTTCTGTCGATAAAAGCGGTCAGAGCCGCGGCAAAACGGTGCAGAAAGTCGCGGTATTCTTCGCTGTCAGCATCGGTCTCCCAACCGAAGATGCGCTTCTTTTCTCCGTCAACTTCGGCGACTATCTTCGGCGCGTGCTCCGCACCCCACTGGGTGAACAGATGCGACATTTCGAAATATTTAATTCCGCAGCGTCTGCACATATCTATCCATCGGTCGAGCTTGTCGAAGCCGAACTCGTAGCCGTCCTTTGTCTTTTTGACATCGACAAGCTGAACGGTCGGTCTCTCTTCCCCGACTTCGGTATCAAGCGGCGGAGTGAAAAGCGGAGTTAAAATAAAATTAACACCGTGATTCGCGGCATTTCTGACATAGTTTTCGATTATATTCCAGTGCTCTTCGCTGAAAACATCGACTTTATAATATGTTGCAAGACAGTCACAGTGGAACCACATGGTACACATAAGCGCCTGTTCGGGAAGCTTTGCGTTGATTACATCGACTGTGATAACATTTGTGACGGTCTCTTTGCCTTTTGAAACCGTGATAAAAATATCATGTCTGCCCGCCGATTCGCCGGACGCGTCGAGTTCGATCCACAAGCTGCCGTGATGTCCGCTCTCCGCGAAGAATGAATTGTCTTCAACAGGCTCAAGCATATCGGGATAGAGCCCGGGAGTTTTCCTGAGAAAATAGAAATCCGAGTCCTCAAAAGCCGGAAGATCTGAATTTATCTCAACGACTTTGTATATTTTTATATTCTCGGGCTTCCAGCCGGATACGGATATCCCACACTGTGTGTCCTCGTCAGAGAAATACGCGAGCTGGAATGATGCTCTCTCATTGCCGAGCATAGACATCTCCGAGAGCGACGCGCAGGTCGGCTCGGAATCGTGAAAAATCTTTTCAAGAGAACTGACGGTTCGTGAAGTTATCATTCTGTTATTCCTCCGTATCGTTCAGAAGCTTTTTGAGATATTGCCCGGTGTATGAGCCTTCGGTTGCAGCAACCTGCTCGGGAGTGCCCTGTGCGATTATCTCGCCGCCCTCGTCGCCGCCCTCGGGACCGAGGTCGAGTATCCAGTCGGCGGTCTTTATGACATCGAGGTTGTGTTCGATAACAATGACTGAATTTCCGTTGTCAACAAGCCTGTGTAGCACTTCGATGAGCTTGTGTACATCGGCTGTGTGCAACCCTGTAGTAGGCTCGTCAAGAATATAAACAGTCTTTCCTGTAGAGCGGCGTGAAAGCTCGGTTGAAAGCTTGACGCGCTGCGCCTCGCCGCCGGAAAGTGTAGTTGCGGGCTGACCGATTTTGACATAGCCGAGACCGACATCGTAGAGGGTCTGCAATTTGCGCTTTATCTTCGGTATGCTTGAAAAGAACTCAAGCCCCTCTTCAACGGTCATTTCGAGCACATCATAGATATTTTTGCCCTTGTATTTGACTTCGAGCGTTTCGCGGTTGTATCTCGCGCCTTTGCAGACATCGCACGGTACATAGATATCGGCGAGGAAGTGCATCTCTATCTTTACTATTCCGTCGCCCTGGCACGCCTCGCAGCGTCCGCCTTTGACATTGAACGAGAATCTGTTCGCTTTGTATCCCCTCGCTTTTGCCTCGGCAGTTGATGCGAACAGGTCGCGGATATCATTGAACACGCCTGTATATGTCGCCGGATTAGAGCGCGGAGTACGCCCTATTGGGGACTGGTCTATTGCGATAACCTTGTCGAGATTGTCAATTCCGAGGATATCCGTATGCGCGCCCGCAACTTTTTTCGCTCCGTTGAGTTCGGTCACAAGGCGTTTATACAGTATCTCGTTTATAAGCGACGATTTGCCCGAACCGGATACGCCGGTTATACACACAAACTCGCCGAGCGGGATTTCGGCATCTATATTTTTGAGATTGTTTTCGCGTGCGCCGATTATTTTCAGGCTTTTTCCGTTGCCTTTTCTGCGCTTTGCGGGAACTGGAATCTTCTTGCGACCGCTGAGATACTGTCCGGTTATCGACTCCTTGCAGTTCATTATATCTTCCGCCGTGCCTGTACAGACTATATTTCCGCCGTGGATACCCGCACCCGGACCGACATCGACAATGTAGTCCGCCGCGCGCATCGTGTCCTCGTCGTGCTCGACAACTATAAGCGTGTTGCCTATGTCCCTGAGGTTGCGAAGAGTATTCAGAAGCTTTTCGTTGTCGCGCTGATGCAGACCTATACTCGGCTCGTCGAGAATATACAGAACTCCGACAAGCGACGAGCCGATCTGAGTTGCAAGGCGTATTCTCTGGCTTTCGCCGCCGGAGAGGCTTGCAGACGAGCGGGCAAGGGTCAGATAACCGAGCCCGACGCTGCGCAAAAATGTCAGTCTATCCTTTATTTCCTTGACTATAAGCTTCGCTATCATCTGCTCGCGGTCGGTCAGGGTAAGCGAATCAAGAAATTCTATAGCTTTGACAATAGATTTATTTGCAAATTCATCGATGTTTATTCCGCCGACGGTGACGCACAGCGACTCTTTTCTGAGCCTTGCACCGTGGCAGTCGGGACATTTTACCGTTGACATGCACTGTTCAAGCTCGGCGCGTGACCAGTCGCTTGTGGTCTCTTTATATCTGCGCTCAATATTGTTGCAGATGCCCTCGAACGCAGTCATATACGAGCCTGTGCCGTATTCATTTTTTCGCGTGAGCTTCAGCTTTTCGCCCTTTGTGCCGTACATAATGGCGTCAACGCCGTCCGCGGGGATATCCTTGAACGGAGTGTCGAGTGTGAAGCCGTATTTTTGTGCAATGCCCTCCATGTACATCTGCGCTATCGTGCCGCCGTCGGCATTGTTCCAGCCGCTCGCCTTTATCGCGCCCTGTCTGAGCGAAAGATTTTTATCCGGCACGATAAGATTAGGGTCGGGCTTCATGAATACGCTGAGTCCGGAGCAGGTCGGGCAGGCGCCGAATGGGTTGTTGAACGAGAACATACGCGGTTCGAGCTCTTCAATGCTGACTCCGTGCTCCGGACAGGCATAGTCGAGAGAATAAAGCTTCTCTTCGCCGTCTATTACATCAACAAGCAGAATGCCGTTTGAAAGACCTGTTGCTGTTTCAATGGAATCGGCAAGCCTGCTTCGAATGCTCTCTTTTACAACGAGTCTGTCGACCACAATTTCTATATTGTGCTTTTTGTTCTTGTCCAGCTCGATTTTTTCACTGAGGTCATATATTATTCCGTCGACACGAACGCGGACATATCCGTCCTTTTTCGCGCTTTCAAGTTCTTTGACAAATTGACCCTTTTTACCGCGCGCAATAGGCGCCATGACCTGAATTTTTGTGCCCTCGGGCAACTCGAGCACGCTGTCAACGATATCGTCAACAGTCTGTCTCGATATCTCCCTGCCGCAGACGGGACAGTGCGGAATACCTATGCGTGCATAGAGCAGGCGCAGATAATCATATATTTCCGTCACCGTTCCGACGGTCGAACGCGGGTTCTTTGACGTCGTTTTCTGATCTATTGATATAGCGGGAGAAAGCCCCTCGATGTAGTCCACCTGAGGCTTCTCCATCTGACCGAGGAACTGTCTTGCGTATGACGAGAGGGACTCGACATATCTTCTCTGCCCCTCGGCGTATATAGTGTCAAATGCCAACGATGATTTTCCCGAACCCGAAAGCCCTGTGAACACCACGAGCTTGTCGCGCGGTATTTCAACATCGACATTTTTCAAGTTGTGCTCCCTTGCGCCTTTTACAATTATATTTTTCTGCGGCAAGAATATCGCCTCCGATTACTTTCCTTCTCTTAGTTTGTTTATCTTATCGCGAAGATATGCCGCGTGCTCAAATTCAAGTATTTTCGCCGCCGCTTTCATTTCCGCAGTCAGGCGAACTATCATCTCTTCGCGCTCCTTGCGGCTCATCTTCTTTATCGGCTTTTCGCCCTTGTCCTTTTTGCTGGTTATCTCGATAACATCGCGAACGCCCTTGATTATTGTCTTGGGCACAATTCCGTGCTCTTCGTTATATGCCATCTGCTTCTGGCGTCTGCGTTCGGTCTCAACTATTGCGCGCTCCATCGACGGGGTAACGGAGTCGGCATACATGATAACCTCGCCGTTCGCGTTTCGCGCCGCGCGTCCTATCGTCTGTATCAACGATGTTTCGGAGCGCAGGAAGCCCTCCTTGTCGGCATCAAGAATTATGACGAGCGAAACCTCAGGAATATCCAATCCCTCGCGCAGCAGGTTTATGCCTACGAGCACATCAAACTCACCGAGGCGCAGATCGCGGATAATTTCCATTCGTTCTATCGTATCAACATCGTGGTGCATATAGCGCACTTTTATGCCGAGGTCTTCGAGATAATCCGTCAGATCTTCCGCCATCTTCTTTGTGAGCGTAGTCAGAAGAACGCGCTCTTTGCGCTCGACTCTTATATTTATCTCGGATATAATATCGTCTATCTGACCCTCGGTAGGTCTGACTGAAATCGAGGGATCGACGAGACCTGTGGGACGGATAAGCTGTTCGGCAATCTGCGAACTTGTCTCGCGTTCGAACTCGCCGGGCGTTGCGCTGACGAATATTTTTTGACCGACTCTCTCGTAGAACTCATCGAAAGTCAGCGGTCTGTTGTCATATGCGGACGGTAAACGGAAGCCGAATTCAACGAGCGTATCTTTTCTTGAGCGGTCGCCGCCGTACATTCCGCGCACCTGCGGAAGCGTTACATGGGATTCGTCGACAAACAGCAGAAAATCCTTCGGGAAATAGTCGAGCAGTGTAAACGGCGGAGAACCGGGTTCGCGCCCGGACATGACTCTCGAATAGTTCTCGATTCCCTTGCAGAAGCCGGTTTCGCGAAGCATTTCGATATCATATTCCGTGCGCTGCTTTATGCGCTGCGCTTCGAGCAGTTTGCCCTGACTCTCAAACTGAGCGACGCGCTCGGTCATCTCATCATATATCTCTTTGATTGAGCGCTCCATCTTTTCCTGCGAAACGACATAGTGGGACGCGGGATATATTGCGACATGGGACAGCACGCCCTTGACCTCGCCTGTCAGGGCGTTTATCTCAGATATGCGGTCAACTTCGTCGCCGAAAAATTCAACTCTGATTGCGTTTTCGCTCGACTGCGCCGGGAATATCTCAAGCACATCTCCGCGAACGCGGAACTTGTTTCTGATGAAATTTATATCATTGCGCTCATACTGTATTTCAACGAGCTTGTTTATAACTTCATCGCGGCTCTTTTCCATTCCGGGGCGGAGCGAGATGACCATGCTGCGGTAGTCGATAGGGTCGCCCAAGCTGTATATGCACGACACGCTGGCGACGATTATAACATCGCGCCGTTCGGAGAGCGCAGAGGTTGCGGAATGGCGGAGCTTGTCTATTTCATCATTTATAGCGGAATCCTTTTCGATATAAGTGTCCGTTGACGGGATATAAGCCTCCGGCTGATAGTAGTCGTAGTACGAAACAAAATACTCGACTGCGTTTTCAGGGAAAAACTCGCGGAACTCGGAACAGAGCTGAGCCGCGAGCGTTTTATTATGGGCGAGAATGAGCGTCGGGCGATTTAGATTGGCAATGACATTCGCCATTGTGAATGTTTTACCGGAGCCCGTAACGCCGAGCAGAGTCTGTTCGGTGAATCCTCTGTTAACTCCGTCGGTCAGTTCGGCTATCGCCTGCGGCTGGTCGCCCATGGGTTTGTATTGAGAATGAAGAATGAACTTATCCATATTGATATCCTTTATATAAACAGCGGTGCAAATTTCTTGACCTGCGCCATTGAAAAGATGTCTTCGTCGGTATATATGAGGTGGTCGAGCAGATGGACGTTTACGCCCTGAAAGAAGTCGCCGACCGCCTTTGTGGTGTTTAGATCGTCGCGCGACGGGACGGGTATTCCGTTGACATGATTGTGAACGAGCACGACCGAACGCGCCTTGTTGCGAAATGCCGTCTCAAGCACAAAACGCTTGTCTATATTCGCGGCAGAAAATGTGCCATGCGATATCTTGTTTATCGCGAGAATGTTGTCGTCAAAGTCGAGAGACAGCATATATACCATCTCTTCCCGCGCGCCGAGATATTTTGACATCAGAAGCTCTTTGACAGACTCGGGTCCGTCATATTTTTTCAGTTTCTTGTCCGATGCGTTTTTCAGATACTTTTTCGTCAGCTGAAAAGCAAGTGTTATAAGCGTCGCAGAGGCTTCCCCTATTCCGTTTACCTGCATAAGATCTTCGGCGGAAGCTTCGAGCACACAGTTAAGAGAGCCGAAGTGTTCTATCAATTCGTGCGCCAGAGCGTTGGTGTCTTTGCGCGGTATTGAAAAGAACAGAAGCAGTTCAAGCACCTCATGATCGGGCATATTTTCTATCCCGTCTTTCAGGAAGCGTTCCTTTACTCTTTTTCTGTGATCCTCATGCATGATTACCGCCTCTTTTCGAGCCATGAACAAATGTTTATCTTATTAATATTAGCACATTTATAAAAGTTATTCAATTACTTTTTGAAAACTCGTGGCTGTTATGCCGAAAAAAGATGCCCTCCCGAAGGAGAGCATCTCATTTATCAGTTTTTGATTATTTCTTTGCGAAAACGCGGTCTGCGGGGCAAACCTTGACGTTCTTGAAGACATCGTCAAATCTCTCAAGAGCACCGTCGATGATCTCGTCGGTATCTGCCATCGAAGTGTAAAGACGGCTGCCGGCAAGGGTAACGATACCGTTTGCCATGTAAGCTGCGCCCATCTCTTCCATAGCGGACTTTCTGCGGAGCATCTCGGGCTTTGTCTTGAGCATCGGGAGAGCCGACTTGAGGATATTCATCGAGCTGAAGTCGTAGCTCATTGCACCGGTGCACTCGAGGTGGACGATAGAGCCCTGGTTGTAAACAACATAAGGAAGACCGTACTTGTTAACAAGATCTTTAAGACCTGCAGCAAGTCTGTCGCCGGCTCTGCCTGCGACTTCGCAAGCGTTGGTTCTTGCGATCTCCTGGATAGCGCAGTAGCCTGCATAGGACGAAAGCGGGTTAGCCGCGAGAGTACCGCCGACATAAGCGCGCTTCATCATGGTACCGACACCTGCGGCCATGCCGCTGACGAACTCCTTCTTACCGCCGACGCCGCCTGCTGACGGATAACCGCCGGCAACGATCTTGCCGAAGATGGTCAGATCGGGTACGACATCGAAGTAACCCTGAGCACCGCCGAGGCCGACACGGAAGCCGGTAACAACCTCATCGAAGATGAACAGGCAGCCGTACTTGTCGCAGAGCTTTCTGACTTCCTTGTTGTAGTTGAAATCAACAGGTCTTGTGCCGCTCTCGGGGCCGACAGGCTCAACGATAACAGCAGCTGTGCCGCCGCGCATCTTGTTGAGCTTGAGCATCTTCTCGAGCATGTCAAGATCGTTGGGTCTGACCTCGTCGGTAGTGCCGTAGCAGCTGTGCGGAATACCGTGGGACTCAAGGAAGAATCTGGAGCCCGGAATCTTCAGACCGTAAACCATCTGATCGGACCAGCCGTGATATGCGCCGCCGACCTTGATGATGCGCTTTGCCTTTGTGGCACAGCGTGCAACACGGATAGCAGCCATAACGGACTCAGTGCCCGAACCGAGCATACGGAACATCTCGACGTTTGGCATATGTTTGTTGATCTCCTTAGCGAGCAGGAGCTCACCCTCGTGGAACAGACCGGTTACAGGGCCGCAGTCATTAAGAAGCTCAATGACCTTCTCTCTCACGGGAGCATAGTTGCTGCCGAGGATTGTCGGGCCGCCTGCCTGCAGGAAGTCGTAGTACTTGTTGCCGTCAAGGTCATAAAGGAACGCGCCTTCAGCCTTGGTCACGCAAATCGGGAAGGGATAGTTGAAAGCGAGGTTGTGCTGAACGCCGCCGGGGATATACTGCTTTGCTTCGGTGGTGATCGCCTTCGACTTTGCGCACTTGGTCTCGAAATAGTCGAGAACGTCTTTAAGTGCCTCTTCGGAAACACAATAGATCGGCTTAGAAGTGAGCTCGTGAAGCTCATTGTAAATGGTCTTTGCGTCTTCCCATTTGCTGATTCCATATCCGTTGCTCATGATAATTCCTCCTGATTTTTCAGATATTTTATGAATTTCTGGATAGTCACGCTTGTTTCATCGGGGTTTGTGAAGCTCTCGTCGTTTATCATCTTCTGGAAGATAAGACCGAAGAAGGCTCCGAGAATAAGAGCTGAAAGCTCTTTTGACGAAAACTCCTCGAGGGTGTTCGCATAACTCTTGTCGGTCACTATCTCCTTGCGGAGAAAACGGTCAACCTGCGCGAAATTCGACTCGCCTTTTGAGAGAATGCCGCGCATGAGAACCTCTGCGGAAAGATACGGATACGGATACGTGTCATCGTTGAGCTGCTTCAAAAGTGCACTGACGGTAAGCTCGCCGTCGCCCTTTCTTGCCGCTTCAAAGACGTCGTTTATCTCCTCGTCCGAAATCTCCTTGAGAAGATCGTCAACGGAAGCAAAGTGCGAAAAGAATGTGGAACGCGAAACATCGGCACTCTCGCTTATCTGCTCAATTGTGACATTGCCGATACCCTCTTTTTCAAAGAGTACCTTTGCCTGATGCAGAATAGCTTTGTGAGTGTTCTGCTTTTTTCTCGAACGCCTGGAGGGCTCCGCCTCCGCGGTGTTCTTCTGTTCTTTTTCTTTCTTCTCTTTCTTTTCCGACATTGGAAACTCCTAACTAAAGGCTATACGCCTTTTTCTGTATTATAGCACGAAAAAAATGCGTTGTAAATACTTTTTTGTACTTGAGTTCAAAAATAAATTATAGGACACTCAAATAGAAAAAGTAGAAAAAGACAAAAATATTTATCTGTTGGAATACATTTTTTCGTAATAATTTTGGTATTCGCCGTTGATGATGTCTTCCCACCACTGCTTATTGTTCATATACCAGTCAACAGTCTTCTTTATGCCATCGTCAAAGGTGGTCTCCGGACTCCAGCCGAGCTCATTGTGTATCTTCGTCGGGTCAATGGCATAGCGCAGGTCGTGACCGGCTCTGTCCTTGACATGGGTGATAAGAGTTTCGGGCTTGCCCATGATGCGCAGAATCGTTTTGACAACATCTATATTGCGCTTCTCGTTATGACCGCCGACATTATAGATCTCACCTCCCCTGCCGTTATGAATAATGAGATCAATAGCGCGGCAGTGATCCTCAACATAGAGCCAGTCGCGGACATTGAGTCCCTCGCCGTAGACAGGCAGACTCTCGTTGTTATAGGCTCTTGATATCATCAGAGGTATAAGCTTCTCCGGGAAATGATAAGGGCCATAGTTGTTTGAGCACCTCGAAATAGTTACAGGCAGTCCGTAGGTTCTGTAATAAGCAAGCACAAGCAAATCTGCGGAAGCCTTTGACGCGGAATACGGGCTCGAAGTGTGTATAGGCGTCTCCTCCGTGAAGAACAGATCGGTTCTATCGAGCGGAAGGTCTCCGTAAACCTCGTCGGTCGACACCTGATGATAGCGCTTTACGCCCGTTTTTCTCGCGGCATCCATGAGAGCCGCAGTGCCCATAATGTTCGTTCTGAGGAACACTTCGGGGTTTTCTATCGAGCGGTCAACATGGCTCTCCGCCGCGAAGTTGACGACTATATCGAACTTCTCATCCTCGAACAGCTTGTCAACAAACTCGCGGTCTGCGATATCGCCCTTTACGAACTTGAAATGCTCGTTTTTCATCGCCTCGTCGAGGGTCTTGAGATTGCCGGCATAAGTCAGAAGGTCGAGACAGACGATATCATAATCCGGATGCTCGCGGAGCATATGATAGATAAAGTTGCTACCGATAAAACCGGCGCCTCCCGTAACGAGAATCTTCATGTTTTTGTCCTCCATATCAAATGATTATCCGATTAAAACGGATATGTATTGCATAAGGCGTGCCTTTCTTCGCCTTACAAAATCCTGTTTAAAGCTTTATTTTTGCTTTCTTCCACTTGCCGCTTTGTATGAATATAAATCCTACAACTATCGACGCGACAGAAGCAAAGCCCATGGCGATTCCGATACCGTTGAAGCCGAGATCAAGCACGCGCACAAGCAGATAAGCGAGCGGGACTCTTATAACTATCGAGCTGAAAACCGCGTTGAGCAGAGCGATATTTGTATATCCCGCGCCGATCGCGAGACCGTTCATGCAGAACACGGGAGTGACTATTAAATAGTCGACTGCGGCAAGTCTCAGGAATGTTATGCCCGTTTCGATAACATCAGTTTCGCTCGTAAACAGCGACAGCAGCTCGCGCGGGAATATCTCTACTATAACGAACACAAGCACCGAAATGCCCATCGCTATCGCGAGTCCTGTCGTCATTGTCTTCTTGGCGCGCTTGAATTCGCCTGCACCGATATTCTGACCCGCCATTGAAGATATGGCGCTGCTCATCGCGAGTCCGGGCAGAATGGCAAACGAATTTATCTTACCGACGATTCCCTGACAGGCAGACGCAGCAGCCGCATTCGGCAGAGAATTGACGAGCGCCGTCAGCGTCAAAAACGAAAACGAGACTATAACCTGCTGAACAGACGACGGCAGACCTATTTTTATTATGCTCAAAGCTTTCTGCCTGTCTATTCTGAAATCTTTTATTTTGTAGCCGGAGAAGAATCCGCTGTTAAAGAGATAGATGAGCGAGAGAATAACGCTTATACCCTGAGAGCTGATAGTGGCTATTGCCGCTCCGGCCGCGCCCATTTTCAGCGGACCGACAAGAACTATATCTCCGACAACATTTACCGCGGCGGCTATCGCCACGAAATAGAGCGGACGCTTCGAATCGCCCATGCCGCGCAGTATCGCGCTTATGGCGTTGTACAGGAACATGAACACCGTGCCGAGCATGCAGATAGTCAGATATCTGACCGCTTCTTCAAATGCGTTGTCCGGCGTTTTGAGCAGGCGCAGTATCGGCTTTGTGAGCAGAACCATAATGACGGTGAGCACTGCGCTGAGAATAATATAGAGCGTAGTCATTGTGCCTATCGTGCTCTTTTGATCATCGTATTTTTTAGCTCCGCCGTATTGAGCTATGAGCACCGTTCCGCCGATGGCGAGACCGAGAGCTGCACCGGTAACGAGAATATTTATCTGACCGCCTATCGAAACTCCGGTTATTCCGGATTTTCCGCAAAACTGGCCGACAATCACCATATCGGCGACCGAATAAAGTGCCTGCAAAAGGTTTGAAAGCAGGAAAGGCACGGAAAATTTGAGCAACTGTTTTGTGACGCTCCCCTGCGTGAGATCTTTTCTGAATTTTTCTGACAAAACTATTTACTCCTTAGGTTTCTGAACGTTATCTTTTTTCATGGTCAGCGATATGCGGTTCTTTTTGACATCGACCGCCAGCACCCACACCGTGACGATATCGCCGACTTTCAGCACCTCAGATGGGTGCTTGATATATTTATTAGTTATCTGCGAAATGTGAATGAGTCCGTCCTGATGCACTCCGATATCGACGAATGCGCCGAAATCAATAACATTGCGAACCGTTCCCTTCAGCTCCATGCCGGGCTTGAGGTCGTTGATATCCATGACATCGGTGCGCAGAAGCGGAGGCGGAAGCTCGTCACGCGGATCGCGTCCGGGCTTCTGGAGCTCTTTGATTATATCCTGAAGAGTTGGCAGACCTATCTCTAATTTTTCCGCAGCCTTTTTCTCGCCTCCGAGCAGCTCGACGGTCGCTTTAAGAGCACCGGTATTCCCCTTTGCGGCATCTTTTACTGTAAGTCCGCAGAGCTCAAGCAGCGCTTTTGCGGCATCGTAGCTCTCAGGGTGAACGCCCGTGTTATCGAGAACATTCTTGCTCTCCGGGACTCTGATGAATCCGGCGCACTGCTCATAGGCTTTTGCACCGAGCTTCGGCACTTTCTTGAGCTGAGCGCGGGAAGTAAACGCGCCGTTTTCTTCTCTGTAAGTGACTATATTTTTGGCAACGCCGGAGTTGATTCCGGCTATATGCGAGAGCAGCGACGGAGAAGCGGTGTTGACATCCGCGCCGACGGAGTTGACGCAGTATTCGACCGCACCGTCAAGCGTTTCGCTGAGTTCTTTTTTAGGCATATCGTGCTGATATTGACCGACGCCGAGTGCTTTCGGGTCGATTTTGACAAGCTCGGCGAGCGGGTCCTGAAGTCTGCGGGCTATCGAAACCGCGCTTCTGAGCGAAACATCGAACTGCGGGAACTCTTCCGCCGCAAGCTTTGAAGCGGAATAAACCGAAGCGCCCGCCTCGCTGACCATCATATATGACACCTTGCGGTCAAGCTCTTTTATAAGATCGGCGGCAAATATCTCCGTCTCCTTTGAAGCCGTGCCGTTGCCTATGGCTATTACTTCAACGCCGTATTTTTCTATGAGGCGTTTCACGGTCTGCTTCGCTTTAAGCTTCTGCTCCTCGGAATGAGTAACATATATAACACCGGTATCGAGCACTTTTCCGGTTTCGTCAACAACGGCGACTTTGCATCCCGTTCTGTAACCGGGGTCGAGTCCGAGGGCACGCTTACCCTTGACGGGCGGTTGGAGCAGAAGTTCGCGCAGGTTCACATAGAACACCTTGAGTGCGGATTCAACCGCACTGTCGGTTATCATATTGCGTATTTCGCGCTCAACCGACGGGAATATAAGTCGGTCATATGCGTCGGCGGCAGCGTCACGCACAGTATCGGTGCAGGCTGAGCCGTTGTCACTCAGGACATTTGCGTTGATTATATTCAGAGCCTTTATGCGGTCAACATCTATGCCGACTTTGAGGAAGCCTTCGTTCTCGCCCCTGTTGACGGCAAGCACGCGGTGACCGGCAATTTTATTGACCGGCTCGTCATATTCATAATACATCGTATAGACGCTCTCTTTTTCGCTGTCTGCGGCGCGCGACTGGAGCACACCGGCAACGGTGAACAGCGAGCGCAGACGGCGGCGGATATCTGCGTCATCCGATATGTTTTCAGCGATAATATCCATCGCTCCGTTTATCGCGTCTTCAGCTGTTTCAACGCCCTTTTCGGCATCTATATAGTCCGCCGCAAGCTCTGTCGGCGAAGCGGAATCGGCGACCTGAGCAAAAATCGCGTCGGCGAGCGGCTCAAGCCCCTTTTCTTTGGCTATCGAAGCGCGTGTTCTGCGCTTGGGTCTGAACGGGCGGTAAATATCCTCGATTTCCGCGAGAGTCGAAGCCTTTTCGAGAGCGGCTTCGATTTCGGGAGTCATCTTCTCCTGCGCGGTTATTGATGCACTGATCTCTTCCCTGCGCTTGTCGAGGTTGCGCAGATATTCGAGCTTCTCGGAGAGTTCACGCAGTACCTGATCGTCAAGTGTGCCGTGCGCTTCTTTTCTGTATCTGGCAATAAAAGGTATCGTGTTGCCCTCGTCGATAAGTTTCACTGTGTTTTCGACCTGCCAGCGCTGGAGACCGAACATTTTTGTCAAGCTGTTTATAATGTCCATAAGGGCATATTACTCCTGTTCCATAGTTTTTATCTGTCTTATATCTTTTCCGCAGAAATAGAGTGAAATATAATTGCCTATTATTCTTGAAGTTATCCTCTGCGTACATTTCTGCTCGAGCCCGTCGGGTGTGAGATTCGTGCTGATTATAACGGGCAGGCGGCTCATAATGCGGGTATTGATTATATTATAGAGCTCCGCAACGGTGAACTGGGTTGAAAATTCCGCGCCGAGGTCATCAATTACAAGAAGATCGCATTCGAGTATAGCCTGCTCGCTGCCCTCGTATTCGTTATCCCGTCCGCTTGAAAAATGTTCCTTTTCAAGACGCGACATAAGATTCTGCGCCGAGCCGTATATAACTCCGTAACCCTTTCTGATAGCCTCGGATGCTATCGCGAGCGAGAGATGGGTCTTTCCGAGTCCGGTTGCGCCGTAGAGCAGAAGGCTCGGCGAATCCGTTCCGAAATCGGCGGCGTAATCCTTGCAGAAGTCGAGTATTTCTTTCATTCTGCTCCGCGGGTTGACTCCCGTAACAGGATCTGAGGTATCAGGATAATAATTGACATTGAAGCTCTCAAAAGTCGAGCGTGTGCTCGGCGAAAGCTCATTGAGCTCCGCGAGAGCAGTGTCGCGCAGAAGTTCTTTGTAGCAGTCGCACATCACGCCGCTGACGAATCCTGTGTCGCGGCATTTTTTGCAGGTATAGTCCGCGTCAAGATAATCTTCGGGATAGCCATTTTCTTTGAGGATATCCTTGCGGCGCTGCTGGGCGGCAAGATTTTTCTTCGAGAGCTCTTCGATAAAGCGCTGAGCATTCTCGCCCATGCCGATGGCGCGGATTACTTCCGCACCTGCCGAGGATATTTCGCGGTCTATTGATATAAGCTCGGGTATCTTTGCATATGCCTCTTCGCGGTGCATGCTCTGAGTGCGCTCGGCTTTGCTGCGGCGGCGTTCAAGCGCCGATGCGGCTTTCACATATACCTTGCGGCTGTAGCTCATTTGTCTTTCCCCTCTCAATCCTTGTTTTTCTTCTTATAAACTATCGGTTTCTGCATTGCATTGCGGTTGAATTCGTTGAGGTCGTATGAAGAAACGTGTCCCGCATTGGCTTTACTCTTGTTCTGCGGCGAATTCGGTGAAGATACAGGCTTGTTCGCCTTTTCGACATCCGACGGTGTTTTTATTCCGTTCGTGTGCCATGATTCGAGCACTTTGTTCATATACGGGAAGCTCATTTTCTGACAGTGCTCCGCCATCTGCTCATATGCCAAAAAAATCATCTCTGGAGAGAAACCCCATTCGCGGTTCCATGTGACAATATATTTTGTCTGCGCCTGAGTCGGACGCGAGTTTGAAAGCCCTGCCATCGCGGCAAACGATGCCCAGACGCGGTTGACTGAATTGAGGCTGCTTATCTGCTCGTCCGCTTTTTCGATAGTATCTATTTCGCGCTCGCCCCAGTCTTTTCCGATCGAGGCTATATAATGAAAGCTTGATTTGCCGATCGAAACGGCGTATTCAATTATCATGAGTATGACTTCGACCGGTATTCCGTATGTATCGTGCATCATCAGAAGAGTACACTGTCCGTCATAGCCTATGGTTCTTCCGAGCTTGTTCTGCGTTTCGAGAAGCAGGAATTTTATATCCGCCGATTCCTCTGCACGCTGAGCTATCTCGGCGGCGGTCGGTCTTGACGGGACGATATCCGGCAGCTCTTTTTTTTGCGTTGCAGGCTCTTCTTTTTTCTCCGGTTTGGTGGGCGCAAAAGCAGATACCGCTTTGGTATTTCCGTCCGATACAAGTATCCCGGTCTCGACCCAATATTGAAGATAATCCTGCGCATCGGGAACTGAAAAATTCAAGTCCCTGCACATTTTTTCCATATCAAAGCCCTCGCCCGCATGGCGGAGAGTCCAGAGCAGGACCTTCAGCTGCTGACCGCCGGCGAGCTTGATATGCTGATCGACTATCTGCGACGGCACCATAAACACCGCCGAAAGAGAGTCCGGGTTTACCTTATAATTCATCAATATATCTCCGTTCCATCGAGAGCTTCACTCTTCACATAATAAATCAGCTTATATTATACACACTTCCGGAGTAAAATGAAATATGTTATTTCAAAATAAGTCATTTTTTTGCGCAATGCGTACTTTATGTCTCATTTATTTAATCGACACATATAATTTTTGGCTGAAAAATATTGCTTTTCACTTATAAAAAGTTTATAATATATAAGATAATTTTGTACATATTGTGCAAAGTAAAACTTTTAGCTTTCTGAGAGGAGATAAAGCATGAGTGCTTTAGGAACAGTCGGCAAAATGCTGCAGAATTCGCTGTCACGCGGCGGCGCAAAGAGGACAAAGAAGAATCCCGCGCCCGAGCTTGAAAAAGGCACGTTTGATTATATCAGCGAGCCCAAGAGCGACTATTTCAGCGTAGGTTTTGCCAAGACGGATGTTATGCCCGACGATATGGACAAGACAACATACTATGTCGCAGGCTATAAGATCAACAACCCCGCAAAGGGCGCGCTCGATCCGATGACCGCGAGCGCCATATGGATAGACGACCAGTCCGGCAGAGGCGGCGTCATTTTCGTATCTATCGACGATATCGGACTGACTAACTACGATGTCGGCATAATCAGAGATCTGCTTGCGGATTTCAAAAAGGAGACCGGCTGCCGTTCAATTAATATCATGAGCATACATAACCACGCGAGCATCGACACTGTCGGCTTCTGGGGTCCACTTCCGAGAAGCGGACGCAACAAGAAATATATGGAGATGCTCCGCCAGAAGGTCAAGCAGGTCGTTATTGACGCTTACAACGACCGCAAAGAGGGCGACCTTTATTACGGCAAGAAGGAAGCGGAAGAGATTCAGCGCGACTCCCGTCTGCCCGAAGTCTATTCGAAAGATGTAACAAGATTTCGCTTTGTTCCCAAGGACGGAAGCCGTGAAGTCTGGATGATAAACTTCGCTTCTCATACCGAGTCGCTTCTCGGCAAGAACTCCTATGTCAGCGCAGACTTTGCGGGATATCTCAGGAACGAGATACTTGAAAAGACCGGCGCAGAGACGATATATTTCGTCGGCGCTATCGGCGGACTTATCAGACTCAAGGAGCTTGACGAGGACAATATCAAATCGACCATGATGGGCGGTCAGTCGATAGCACGCACAGCAATGGCTATTGAGGACGAGAGAAAGCTCCGCCCCATACTCAATTATATGCGCCAGGAATACTATGCGCAGTGCGATAACTATGTTCTCGCTCTCGTTCAGAGAGTCGGCATCCTTAAGTCCCACGCCGCATACACCGGCAAGGGTTCGCTCAATATGTCGATACACACCGAGATGAACTATTTTGAGCTTGACGGTCTCAAGCTTCTGTTCCTCCCCTGCGAGCTGTTCCCGGAGCTTGCTTACGGCGGATATCTTGACGCAGAGGGTTCGGCCGAGGGCAAATCGCCCGACATCAACCCGACTCCCCTGCTGCAGATCGCAAACGATGACAATATGCTTATCTTCTGCCTCTCCAACGACTTCACAGGTTATGTCGTCCCGCCGAACGATTTCTATCTCAATCCCAACGAGCCCTATATCAACGGCGCACGCGACAGACTCGACAGAAGACATTATGAGGAGACCAACTCCCTCGGTCCCGAGACTGCACCTATAGTTGCAAGCGTATTCACCGGCATAATGGACACTGTCAACAAAACAAAAGCAGAAGCCGAAAAGGCTGTAAAATAAACTAAGGAGTGTTAAACGATGAAATGTAAAAAGCTGATAAGCGGTATCGTGGCAATTATGCTCGTTGCCGTACTCGCTTTCGGTTCCACCGCTGCCGCAGTCGGCGCACAGGCCGACAACGGCGCAGACCTCGCGCTGGCTTCGCAGAATGTTTCCGAGCTGACGGCAACAACGGACAGCTCCGCATCGTCCCGCGCAGACTCGCTTGATGACATCAACGAAGCTATCAGTGTTATCAAAGTTATCCTCGGCGCGTTCTCATCTTCGGATAAGCTCACCTGGGACAGCTTCAAGACAGGCGTCAGCAGACTTTTCTATATGTCCGTTGACAAACTCATCGACAGTCTTGTGGTCGGTCTGAGCAAAGTTTTCCCGCTGATGAGCAGACCTGACGAAGCGGACTACAAATTCACAAACTCAAATGTCGGCAGCAAGTCTTTCAATGACAAAGCAGCTGACGGAGCCCGCTGGAATGTCGGTTATTCAAGCGCAACGCTTCTTACCGGCAACGAGCTTGACGGCAACCACTATGTCGGCGGAAGCCTCTCCTATCCCAACCCCAAGCACCCCACCGAGATACTTGACGACCTCAGAGTCAGAGTATTCGCGATGAGCGACGGCACGGATAACGGAATCGTTGTTTACGCGGTTCTCGACGCATATGGACTTGCGGCAAAAGACGTCCGCGAGATCAGAAGCAGAATCGCAGGATTCATAAAGAATAAGAATATCGTCAGCGTAAACATCTCCACTCTCCATCAGCACAGCGCTATCGATACTCTCGGTCTCAACGGTGACCTCAACAAGGTTCTCTTCGAAAATACCTTCAAGAACGCCGTCGGTATGGATCCGAGCACCCTGCACAACGGACAGAACAAGGAATACATGGAGCACCTCTATAAGACCACTGCTGATACTATTGTTGCGGCAGTCAACAACATGGAGCCCGGCGAAATGTATTTCTCCCAGACCGATGTTCATGAATATATCCGCGACAAGCGCGATCCTCAGACCTTTGACCCCAATCTCAACCGTCTCTGCTTTGTTCCCGACAACAGAGAGTCAAAGCCCACATGGATAGTCAATGCCGCTATCCACTGCGTCGGACTCGGTGCAGGTACGACCAACATCTCCGGCGACTATCCCTATTTTATAGAGAAGCAGGTCAATGCGGCGGGCGCCAACTATGTTCAGATTCAGGGCGCAGAGCTTGCAATAACCTCGCAGACCGCCCCCGTGGCAGTTGAGGGCAACACAAGATACCAGAACGTCGAAGCATACGGCAACAAGCTCGGCGAGATACTCGTTGCGGCCGACAAGGGCTCAAGGGTCGAGCCTATACTCAACATCGCCCACAGAGATGTCTTTGTCACCGTTGACAACCATGCGCTCGAGTTCATCGCGTCCACCGGACTTCTCGCTAACGAAGCGGTCAAAGCTAAGGACGGCTCGATGAGAATCCCGACCGAGATAGGCTATATGGAGATCGGAACGAACCTTGCGTTCGCACTAATCCCCGGCGAGCTTGCTCCCGAAATCGCATTCGGCGGCGGCACCGAAGCAAAGGACTCCTGGACCGGCGAGGATTGGGAGTATCCCTCGATGCAGGATATCGTAGGCAGCAGAAAGCTTATGGTGCTCGGCCTTACGAACGATCAGATTGGCTATATCATAGCGGACAATAACTATCACTCGATACTCACCGAGAATGAAGAGCTTCTCACCGTATCGAAGCACGAGGGTTCGAGAATTCTTCTCGAGTTCAAGAGCCTCTATGAGAGCGTCAGATAAATAAAAGCAGCAGAGCAGGTCTTGATGATCTGCTCTGTTTTTCAGCGAAGAAACGGGCGTTATGCAATTTAAGCATAACACCCGTTTTGCTGTATCTGTAGTTTTACAGGTCGAGCTTCATGTAGATGAGCTCCTGATATCCGCTTATACGCGAATTGAAGCCTTTCGGGTTTCTTCCGTATTCAACGAAGCCCACTTTTTTATAAAGCGAAATCGCGCTTGCGTTATCAGAGACAACGTCGAGCTCCAGCTGAGTATATCCGGCTTCTTTGGCACATTCTATGCATGCCTCGGTCAGCGCACGCCCTATGCCGAGCCCCCAGAATTCCCTGGCGATGCCTATTCCAAACTCCGCTCTGTGTTTTGTCTTGTATTTGTTTCCGAGAGCGTCGATTCCGGCGGTTCCGGCAATTTTACCGTCAACGACCGCAATGATTTCTATCTCATTGCTGCTCTCGGTTTTTGCCTTGAGGAACGCGCCCTCCTGTTCAACGGTAAAACTGTTTTCATCGGGATAAGTGAGCAGATAATCCGTCTCGGCATGTGTTAGATTAAAGACATCGAGAACTTCCTGTGCGTCGTTTTCCGTTCCGTTTCTCAGGCAGCATTCCCTGCCGTCTTTGAGCAATATTATTTTATTATATTTCAAACTATACCCTTCCGTTTTAGGTGGTTTCCTCATCCTCAACCGGGTCTACAGAATACAAATACGACTTGAGGAACTGTATATTTGCATCAAAATCGGTGACTATAACCGACTGTCCCCTCTTTGTCTGCGATTTCCAAGTATTTTCGTGCGGCACACGCTCGGATTTCACATCATAGCCGATATACTTGGGCGCGCCGAAGACAAACTTCGTGAGCTCCATGGGCGACATATCGGTCTGAACCATCGGCAGCACTGTATCCGCAAGCTTCTTAAGTGTCATCGGATTTGAAGTTTTTGCCTTCTTGATAAGAGCCGTTATAACTTTTCTCTGGCGATAAGTGCGCATGAAGTCGGAATCAAGCTTTCTTATGCGGCAATAGACAAGCGCCTGCGCTCCGTTCATATGAACGCTCTCGCCGGACTGTATCTCTCTCGTCGCTCTCGCTGTGGCGCGCATGAACTGCGCCTCTTTTTCAGTCACTTCAACATCAATGCCGCCGACCGAGTCGATTATCGTCTCAAACATATCGAATCCGACGAGCATATAGTGGTCTATCTTGACATTGTAGTTATATTCTATAGTGTCCATGACAAGCTGCGCTCCGCCATAAGAGCAGGCGGCGTTGAGCTTGTTATAAGACTTTGTTGACGGAATAACAGCCCATGTATCGCGCAGGAAAGAAGTCAGCTTTATCTTCTTGTTGTTGCGGTCTATCGACACCATAAGCATGGTATCGGAACGCAGCGAAGTATCAGAGCTTGAACCGTCGACACCGATAAGCAGGATATTTGTCACCTTGCTGTCGTGCATCAGAGTTGACGAATCGACATAGACATTGTCCTGATGTGTCTCGGGCTTATAGTCAATCTTGCTTGCCGTTGAATACACAACACCAAACACGCACGAACCGATAAGCACAAGTACGAGAAGAACTATAAATATATTTCTCGCGGCGCGGCTTTTTTTCTTCGGCTTTTTGGGCGAAGGAGCGCTATTCTGCTGCCCGCCGTTCGGATTCTGCCCGGGCTGATTATTGGGATTCGGTCTGCGCTGTTCGCGGCGCGGATCATATTGCTGTCCCTGCTGAGGCTGGCGTCTCTGCCCCTGTGGCGGCACCTGCTGAGCGTTTCTGTTCTGTGCGCCGAGGTCATTTACATTGACTCTGCGCGGCGTTATCGGGATATCCTGAGTATCCTGATTTCTTCTTCCGTTGCCGGATATGTAAATATCTCCCATTTTCCTTTACCTTCCTGTCAAAGTGTGCTCAAGTCATAAGGTGTACGCTGATACACGAAATAATTGAGCCAGTTTGAAAAAATTATATTGGCGACACTGCGCCATTTGACCTCCGGAGTCTTCGAAGGGTCGTTGTCCGGAAAGTAGTTTTCCGGAAGATCAATATCCAAGCCCTTTTCAACATCGCGGAAATATTCTTTTGCAAGCGTATCGCGGTCATATTCGGAGTGACCTGTCGAGAAGAAATTGCGGCACTCCATATCGGATATCAGATGCACACCCGATTTCTCGGAATAAGAAAGTATCTGAAGATCCTTTATCAGCGCGATGTCGCCGCGCCTGACTTCCGTATGCCTTGAATGAGGCACCCAGAATTTGTCGTCGAGTCCGCGCATGAGCGGATGAAAAGTGTCGAGCGAAACATGCTCAAAAACACCGAACATCTTTTTATCGAGCTGATACTTTTTCAGACCGTATTTATAATAGAGCGCCGCCTGAGCGCCCCAGCATATGAAGAACGAGGAATAGACATTGGTCTTGCTCCACTCGAATATGCGGCAAAGCTCGTCCCAATAGTCTACCTGCTCAAACTCCATGTTTTCAACGGGAGCGCCGGTGACTACCATGCCGTCAAAGCGCTCGTTCTTTATATCATCAAAAGTTTTGTAGAACTTGAGCATATGCTCTTTTGAAACATTCTTCACTTCATGCGTGGCGGTCTGAAGCAATTCAGCCTCGACCTGAATCGGCGAATTGCTCAGCAGACGCAATATTTGCGTCTCTGTCTCGATCTTTGTCGGCATAAGATTGAGAATAAGTATTTTCAGCGGGCGTATATCCTGCGATACTGCCCGTTCCTCGGTCATAACGAAAATATTTTCATTCTCCAGCAGCTTATGTGCCGGCAAATTGCTGTCTATTTTTATAGGCATGATTTTCTTCCCTTTACCTTACATATGTGTAATAAAACGCTTGTTTTATATAATACCCCATTTGAAAAAGAAAATCAATCTAAAGGGCATAAAAAGCGGATAGGCGACACAGGTTTATTTTGTCTTGCAATACATCCGGTTTTAATATATAATACTTTATGGTTTTAAATAAAAATTTCAGATTATGAAATATAGATTTCAAAGGATGTTTCGATGGATTTTATAATAATGGATCTCGAATGGAACAATACATACGCCCGCAAAACCAAAGGTTTCATCAATGAGATAATAGAGATAGGTGCCGTAAAGCTTGACGAAAATCTCAATTTCAAAGACAAATTCTCCTGTCTCGTCAGACCGCAGATAGGCAAAAAGCTGCGCGGCAGCGTCAAAGAATTGACAAACATAACAAATGAAGAAGTCAGAAGCGGCGAGCAGTTCACCAAAGTTTTTTCGAGCTTTCGTCGTTGGATAGGCTCAGAGTGCGTACTGCTCACATGGGGTGACGGAGATATACGTGTGCTCATCGACAATTACAAATATCTGAACGGTATCAATACAGTCCCGTTTCTGAGCTATTATGCCGACATGCAGGCGTATATTCAGTCAGTCCTCGGAACGCCGAAATCGCGTCAGATAGGTCTCTCAACCGCGGCGCAGGAGCTTGGGATCGACGAGAGCAGTTTCTCGCATCACAGAGCCTATGATGACAGCCTTCTCAGCGCGGAATGTTTGAAAAAAGTCTATTCAAAAGACGCATTCAAGCCGTATATCAGAGAGTGCAACGACGAGTTCTATGCGCGGCTTACATTCAAGGCGCACCCGATAAGCAATATTCACAGCCCGCTTATTGACAAAAGCGTTCTTGATTATAAATGCGAGATATGTTCCGGTAAATGCGAGCAGACAAAGCAGTGGTCATATTCAAACCAGTATTTCCGCAGCAAATATTACTGCCCGCACTGCGACAGAACGGTCAGAGTGGCGGTCAGATTCAAGCAGTACTATGACCGAATTGACATCAGAAAAACAGTTTCGCTTGTCGTGCCAGAGCCGGTTGACGCAGAAGAAACAGCTCAGGATAGCGAGAAATAAACCGCCGCGGCAATAATCAGAATATGCAGAATAACTTCCGCCGGAAGTCCGAGCATGAATTTTTTATGCTTGGTCTTGTGGCGGATTTTTTTCATTGTCAAATACATCGGTCCCGCCGCGCCGAGCAGACCGACGGTCATGAGTGTCGCCTCCGGGATACGGCGCTTCCCGCTTCCGGCAATGCGCTTGTCATAGACGGTCAGAATTATACCGACCAAAGATATGACTGCGAACCAACACACAGCCGCCAGAATAACATACTTTTTCATTATATCTTTCTCCTCACCGTGACCTGTGTTACACCTTTCGGGATAATAACAACTCCGCGCTCGCTGTCATATTCGCAGTTTGCCGATTCTATATTTCCGCGAAGCCCGACAAGATCGAGTATTGCCTCGCAAGTGCCCGCGCCGTCTCCGGTCAGAGTGAGAGTAACCGTATCATTTGATGAAACGAGCGAGAAGCCGATTTTTCTTCCACCGTTGAGCGGATAATCACGGATAACAGTTTTTTTGCCGCTTTCTATCCATTCTGCCGGCATTCCCCTGCCGATAAGCAGGGTCGAATCGGCTTTCTGAACAATAAGAGAATCCCACAGGACTTTTGTTGCGGTGCTCTGTCCCCACATATGCGGACACGAACCGCCGCCCGAGCCGCTTCCGCCGCTCGCCCATATACCGCCGTCCGCTTCGGGATAGCCTACGCCCTCCCACCAACTGAACGGACCGCTTTGGGCGTGGTCTATCATAAACTGGTACGCCTTTATGCCGCTGTCTCGGTATTTTTCGCCTCTGAGCGCGGTGCTCCCGTATCCGGCATTATATGAACTGCAAAAGAAGCCGTGCGGGTATCCGCCGAAGTTGTACGGATTATCTGTTATATCTTTGCGGCACTCAAAAATATGCGCATATGTGCCGTCGATTTTTTCTATCATGCCGCTTCCCTGTTTAGCGCCGAAAAGATAGCCTTCCCAGCCCCAGCGGCCGAACAGGAACATTGAGCCCCAGTTTGCATCGTGAGGGTCGCTGCGCTGACCGTATTCGTTCGGCTCATCCATCGATATCGGGATATAATCAAGATTATATTTGTTCGAAGTTTCGGCAAGCTTCTTTTCAACGCACGAGAGGAGCTCTGTATATTCTTTCTGCGCCCACTCGCTCTCAGACTTGTTTTCGATTTTGTCGCAGATATATTTATAAGTGCAGAGACCGAACAGAGCTGACCAGTTGTCGATAGTCCAGTGTCCGTTGCTGTCAATAGCGTTTGTGCGCTTCATTATTCCGTCCGAGTCCCTGTCGGATGATATTTTGTGAGTGTTTGTCTTTATCTGCTCGAAGCGCTCTTCAACGAGCTTCCTGTCGTCTGTTTTCTGGAGATAGAGCGCATACGGCCAGCTGAATTTCCATCCGGCGTCGGGATACTGGACAAACTTGAGAATTGTCTTTGAATATTCGTCAAAATGTTTGAAGTCGCCTATTGTCAGCAGCGATGCCATTATACCGAGGACATCATGGTCGAACACTCTGTCATAGCCGTTCTCGCCGACATGGAGCCCGTAGCCATCCTTGACTATCATCGTATACACATATCCTGCCTTGTAGGCGTCTATAAGCTTGCTGTCGGGCAGTTCATCTATCTTTGCAAGCGGCTCCATACGCTTCGCCCAGTAAGCTTTCATATGTTCATAGTGCTCATCGAACCCGCCTGCAGAAGCTATTTCACTGTTCGCGGGATATGCGTATTTTTCGCCGAAGCGGTCTGCGCCAACGGCGTAATCAAGAACGACTGTTTCACCGGGCTTTACGGAATGCGGCTGTTTGTTGAGCGGGATGAGCAATTTTGACACGCGTGGTATGCTCAAAGTTTTTTCGCTGATATTTTTGAGCGTCATTCTTGAATAGGCAATTTCAAACTTACTTTTGCCCCGCATGAGAATATCTGCAAAGTTTTCTATAGTGCATTCAAAGCCGCCCGCGCGATATTTGCTGACGAGGCACGGCAGCCAATCCTCTTTGTTGAACCACTCGATTTTTCCGTTTATATCGGCAAGTCCGAAAGTTATGAGTGTATTTTTTCTGTCGCGCAGGAGATAAGAGCCATCAATAAATGCAATCGGAGCATCCTTGTCACCCTCCCAGCCGAATACAGAGACATAGCCAGGATATTTGCGGCAGGCATATCTGCTCTTGCCAATAGCGCCCTTTCTGAAAGTCAGAAAATTCTTTGTATATATTTTAAAATATGCCGACGACACCATCGCCATAAGCGGCTTTTTCTTTTTCTTGCTCATCGTAACTCCTCCGTATTTTCTTCATATGTATATATTAATTTTAAAGTCGGCAAAAGTCAATCGCGTATAGTCAATATAAACAAATAATTGATATTTCTGCTCGGTGATGCTATAATCAATATATAAAAGATGTCTTATTACCCGGAGCTGAAAAGATGAAAACGCTTATCGAACTTTTTGACGAATCACCGATACTCAATGTGCTCGCTTCCGTTGCATTCAAGCCCGAAAAGCTTATATTTTTCGGTGCAGACCCGTTGCAGGTCGAAGAGAGCCGCGGCGACTACAACCGCTTTTTCAAGAGCCGCGGTGAAAGCCCGGAGATAGAATATATAAGTGCCGATATGGAAAACATCGATGAGGTCAACGACACGCTCGCAAAAATAATATCCGAAAATCCTGACTGCGTTGTCGATGTTACCGGCGGCAAGGATATTGCTCTGCTCGCGGCAGGAATGGCGGCTGTGAAGCTCGGAGTGCCGCTTATCGCATACAACAGAAGAACAAAGAAATACGCAAATATAAGCAAATATGAGCACGCTATGAGAGCCAATATCTTCGGTCTGCTTGACTGCGAAGACTTTTTCAATGTCAGCGGCGGCAAAGTTATCGAAAGCGAAGATTTCAGCGAACACAGAGACGACTTCGGCGCTTTCTGGTCAAAGGTGCTTGATATCTGGAACATCTATCTTGAAAACATCGGCTCCTGGGTGCCGCATGTTCAGTTTTTACAGAGAGTGAGTCCCGCCTGCGAACCGAACGGAAATATGCCGCTGAAAGTCCGCGCGCCCGAGCACATCAGTGTCAACGGCAAGCAGATTTTCAGAAACGACGATATACTTCGTGCGCTCGACCGCTGCGGCGGCATAACGGAATTAAAATATCACGAAAACGGCGAATGCACATTTTACTACTGCGACAAAAATTTTCGTCACTATCTGACCGATGTCGGCGCGTTTCTTGAGCTGTTTATTCATCTCTGCGCCGTCACCACGGGCAAATTCAGCAGTGTACGCTCGCGCGTCAAATATAACTGGGAATACAGCCGGATAAGGCACGACAGATCAACGATATACAGACCGGCAAGCAACGAGATAGACGTTATCGCCATAAACGGTATCGAGCCGCTATTTATATCCTGCAAGACCTGCGCGCCGGATATGAAGCACATAGATGAGATATACCCGCAGGCTATGCGCATGAGCGGCGGAGAGGGGCATGCGGTTTTTGCCTGTACTCACGAGATAGATAAAGACCTGCCGATATATAACAAGGCAAAAGCCCTCGGGGTCTATATCATCGACGGCGACGACATAAAGAACAGACTTGTTACAGAACGCCTTATAGAAATTGCGGAGGACAGATATATCTGGAAAGATGAGCCGGAATATAACCGCCTTATAAAATAAAAAAGAGCCGCCCGAGGACAGCTCTTTCTATCAATTTATTCTGCAAGAAGCTTTTCTGCCGCCGCAAGCTGAACGCTTGTGCAGAGCAGATCAACGGCGAGCTCAAGCTCTTCAACCGGCGGGAAAGTAGGCGCAATACGGATGTTTGAATCATCGGGGTCTTTGCCGTAAGGATAGGTAGCACCCGCGGGAGTGAGCACCACACCCGCCTCTTTGCAGAGTTCAACCGTGCGCTTAGCGCAGCCGTTCAGAACATTCAGACTGATGAAATATCCGCCGTTCGGGTTGGTCCATTCGGCGATACCCTTGCCGCCGAGCTCAGTGTTGAACGCCTTGAGAACAACATCAAACTTGGGCGCGATTATAGCGGCGTGCTTCTTCATGTGCGCTCTGACGCCGTCCATATTTTTAAGGAACTTTGCATGGCGCAGCTGGTTTATTTTATCATAGCCTATGGTCTGCGTCTTCATGCGGTTCTTTATCATTGCAACATTCTTGTCGGAGGCGGCAAGTGCGGCAATGCCCGCGCCGCTGAATGTGACTTTCGAGGTTGAAACGACCTCTATAACCATATCTTCAGTCGAGTTCTTCTCGCACTCAGGGAAAATATTGAGAAGCTTGTCGGGAGTCTCTCTGAGGTCATGGACGATATAAGCGTTATCCCAGATTATTCTGAAATCGTTCGCGGCGGGCTTGAGAGCCGCTATACGGCGGACTGTTTCGTCGGAATATGTTGATCCGTCGGGGTTAGCGTATTTAGGCACGCAGAACATACCCTTTACACTGCTGTCTTTTATAAGCTCTTCGACAAGCTCCATATCGGGGCCGCCCTCGACAAGCGGGACGTTTATCATCTCAATACCGAAATATTCGCAGATGCCGAAGTGTCTGTCATATCCGGGAACGGGGCATAAAAACTTTATCTTCCCCTGCTGCATCCAGGGTTTGTCGCCTGCGCCGTGGGTCATGCACTGCGCGATAAAATCAAACATGACATTGAGACTCGAGTTGCCCATGACTATGACATTCTTCTCCGCGACTTCAAGCATCTCGGAGAAAATTGCCTTGCACTCGGGGATACCGTCGAGAATTCCGTAGTTTCTGCACTCAAGTCCGGTTGAAGATTTAACATCGTTTATCTTGAGCATATCCATAGAAAGGTCGAGCTGCTGGGTGCAGGGCTTGCCTCTGGACATATCAAGCTTGAGATTCTTCGCTTTAAAGCTGTTGTATTTTTCAAGGAGCTGAGAGTGGAGTCCTTCGAGCTCCTTTTTGGGCATTGATTCAAAAGTCATGTTGATTCCTCCGTAAACAAAGATCTTGTATATTCTATTATATTCCGCCCGAATTTGCAAGTCAAAAATCTACATCCTGCAAAAAATCTTTGTTTTGCCCATATACGAGCTGATTTTATGGGCGAAATTTGAACATAACTTTTATAAGAAAGGTGATTATATGAAACAAAGGTCAACGCGCATACTCTCTGTTCTGTTGGCGATACTCCTTTTCTGCTCGGTTTTTCTCCCCTGCTCGTTTGCGGCAACGGCCGAGGAATGGGATGAAAACTGGGACAGGCTCAAAAATGACGCTTCGGCAGTTTCCATGTCTCCCGGGAGCGATCCGTCGAGCATGAATTTCACATGGCTCTCGCCGACCAAGGACTGCGTGGTAATGTTTGAAATTTCAACGGACAGTTCGATGAAAAACGGAAAGTTCTTAAAAGTCGAACGCACACACACCACTCTCTACGGATGGAAGAACGATGTGACCGCAGAAAATCTCAAGAGCAACACCACTTACTATTACAGAGTTGCCGAGAATGGCAAATGGTCGAAAACATATTCGTTCAACACCGGCAGCAACAAAGAATATAATGTTCTCTTTGTTTCCGACACGCAGATAGGCCGTTCGGGCGACAGAAAGCTCGACGAAGTCCTCAAGCATGACTCTCTCGGCTGGAACAATACACTTGAAGCGGCAGTAAAGTATGAGCCGGATATCTCACTCATAATCTCCGCAGGAGATCAGGTCGAAACAGGCATGACCCAAGCGCAATACAACCTTTTCTATAATCCCGAATTGATGCGTTCCATCCCTGTAGCTACAACCATAGGCAACCACGATTTCTACTATCCACTCTATTCAATAAGGAGCAACAATCCGAACAGATTCGACCGCGAGCTTCTTCAGTGTCCGGCGGGCAAAGGCTATTATTTCAAGCGCGGTGAAGCACTGTTCATCGTGCTCAACTCAAACAATGTGCTGACCTATGACCATGAAGAGCTGATAAAAGAAGCTATGAATTTTTATCCCGATGCCCTGTGGCGCGTAGTTGTTATGCACTACAGCATCTACAGCCGCAAGGAAGAGGATAATTTCTATCGTCCGCTGTTTTCAAAGATGTTCGATAAATATGACATTGATCTTGTATTGAGCGGGCACGACCATATATACACCCGTTCCGCACTCATGCGCGGCAACGAAAAAGTCAAAAGCGGCGGAACACTCTATCTTGAAGCGAATACTGCTTCCGGCTGCAACTATGACGGTCAGCCCGACAAAACTCCGTGGTACGCAGAAAAATGTATTCAGCTTCGCACTCCGACATATGTCTTGCTGAACTTCTCCGAGGGCAAGATTTCGATAAAAGCTCTGCGAAGCGACACGAACGAAATATTCGACTCCTATGAGCTGACAAAATCCGCGCCGTCAAAAACAGAATACAAAGACAGCCTGCTTCAGAAAATATATCTCTTCTTTGCAAATAGAATTTTCGAACTTCGCGATATTATCTTCTAAAAATAGTCAAATCACCTCTCGGCATTAACGCTGAGGGGTGATTTTTCATATAATATAGCGCTTCTTCTCGGAGCAAATATACCCGCAGGAGGAAACAAAATGTTTAACAAAGCTTCCGACACGCTGTCGGATTATTACTATTTTCAGGCAGATATAAAGGGAAACAGCAGCGTTCCGGATATGTCCGGCACGGCGAGATTTTATCCCTGGCTCGACGGAACAATGGTCGAAATAGAACTCACCGGTATGCCGACAAGAAACGAGCCGTTCGCGGTTCATATCCACGAGGGCGCAATGTGCGAGCCCGAGGCATTCACAAGCGCCGGAATGCATTTGAAAAGCACGGATGTCGAACTTGAAGTATCGCCCGAGCGGCACGAGACAAATATAAAAAGCACACAGAATCATCCCGGGCATATGGGCGACCTGCCGAGCATTTTCTCGAACAACGGCTACGCATATATGGCGACCTACACCGACCGCTTTATCCCCCGACAAGTAGAAGGGAGAACCGTGATAGTTCACAGTTCCCCCGACACTTTCACTTCAAGCGATACATTCGGCAGCCGCATCGCCTGCGGCGTTATACGCCGAATGGAAATCAGCAAATCACTTTAATTTTCTCAGATCGTTCGCTCTTATCTCAGTGCGTCTGATCTTGCCGTTGACAGTCTTGGGAAGAGAATCAACAAACTCGATGACTCTGGGATATTTGTAGGGCGCGGTCTCTTTCTTGACATATGTCTGAAGCTCTTTTTTCAGCTCCTCCGAGCCATCGAAGCCCGGCTTGAGAACGATTGTCGCCTTGACTACATTGCCTCTTATCGGATCGGGAAGACCGGTTACGGCGCACTCAAGAACCGACGGATGCTCTGTAAGCACGCTCTCTATCTCAAACGGTCCGATTCGGTATCCGGAGGACTTTATGACATCGTCGGTTCTTCCGACATACCAATAATAGCCGTCCTCATCCTTCCACGCGGTGTCGCCCGTATGATAAAGACCGTCGTGCCACGCCTCGGCAGTCTTCTTCTCGTCGCGGTAATAGCCCTTGAACAGACCAAAAGGAACCTTCGGCTCGGTATGAACGACAATCTCGCCGGTGACACCGGGAGGTACCGGTCTGCCGTCTTCGTCAACGATATCCACATCGTAGTGCGGCATAGGCTTACCCATAGAGCCCGGCTTCGGCTCCATGCCGACGCGGTTTGCAATAAGCAAGGTGGTCTCCGTCTGACCGAAGCCCTCCATGAGCTTTATTCCCGTCTCCTCATACCACTTGTTGAAAACATCGGGGTTGAGGGCTTCGCCTGCGATGGTGCAGTATTTCAGCGAGCTCAGATCATAGGAGGACACATCCTCCTGAAGCATGAATCTGAACATCGTGGGCGGGCAGCAGAGGCTGGTGATTTTATATTTTTCAAGTATCGAAAGAATCTCGGAGGCGTGGAACTTGTCATAGTCATAGACAAAAACGCAGCTCTCCATGAACATCTCGCCGTAAAGCTTGCCCCAAACAGCCTTGCCCCAGCCGGTATCGGCTATCGTCAGATGGACGCTGTCGGCGGTGACATCGTGCCAGTATTTGGCGGTAGTCAGATGCGCGAGGGCATATGTATGAGCGTGCATCGCCATCTTCGGGTTACCGGTGGTGCCGGACGAGAAATAGACTATCATGGGCTCATAATATTTCGTGTCAACTCTTTCGAGATGCGAATCGGCTTTTTCCATGTCGGTCATAAAGTCGTCCCAGCCGTCGCGCTTGCCGTTGACGATGATTCTCGTCTCTATCGAGGGACACTCCGGCAGAGCCTCATCGACCTGCTCGGCAATGTCACCGTCGCCTGTGCAAACAACCGCCTTTATTGTAGCGGCGTTCGCTCTGTAGACGATATCATGCTTCTGCAGCATGAATGTTGCGGGGATAATAACCGCGCCGAGCTTGTGCAGAGCGAGAATGGTGAACCAGAACTGATAGTGACGCTTGAGGATAACCATGACCATGTCGCCCTTCTTGATGCCCTTTTCGCGCAGCATATTTGCCGTCTTGTCGCTGTAATATTTCAGGTCGCCATAAGTGAATATTCTCTCTTCGCCCGCAGGATTGCACCAGAGAAGCGCACGCTTGTCCGGTTCGGCAGCCGCGATGGCATCGACAACATCATAAGCAAAATTGAAATTTTCAGGGCATTTGAGGGTATAATCAACTACATGTCCGTTTTCGTCATATACCTCATCCACAAAGTTTTTATTTAAATCAAGCATATGTTAAAAGTCCCTTCGTTGAGTTGTTGAATAATGATTTTATTTCTTCTCCGTTTTCTTGAGGATTATTGCAAGAAAAACGCAGTCCTCGCCGCCGGTTGCAATCATTCCGTGACCGTGAGCGGAATTATAAAGTACGGCATCGCCGGCGTTGAGTATCTCAACATGATCCTCGAATGCTACCTTGAGGCTGCCGCTGATAATATAATCAAATTCCTGTCCCTCGTGGGTCGAGAGGGTTATGGGCTTATCCTGATCCTCATCCGAATACGGCGCGGTTACAAGGAAAGGCTCGCAATATTTGTCCTTAAAGCGATAGCCGAGATGAGAATAATTGAATCCCGTGCGGCGCTTCATCGGCAGTCCCTCGCCCTTGCGGACTATTGAATAGAACGAAAGTCTCGGGTTATCACCGGTCAGCAGTTCTATCATATCAACATCGAACTTCTCGGCGCATTTGTAAATAAATGTGAAAGAAAAATCGACTTCGCCATTTTCGGCGGCAATATATTCTTCCGGAGTGCAATCGACGGCCTGAGCCATCTCTTCCACGCTGTAGCCCATGATCTCGCGCAGGTCGCGTATTCGCTGTGCGATCTCAGTGATGATAATTTCCATAATTAAACTCTCCTTCTCGATAAAAATATAATATAAAAAACCGCCCCAAACATAATGTCTGGGGCGGCTGTTAACCGCGGTACCACCCAAATTCAGTGCTTTTTTACAGCACCCTCAAGCTCCAATAAGCTCTTGACTTTAACGCAGCCTTACGGAAACGCCTACTCGCTCGAAACTTTCAGGTCTCTGCTCAGGAGTGATTCGATTAGCCGGTTCATACATCCGTTTTCACCAATTACGGACTCTCTGCAGTACTTATCCGGAATCTTTCTCCATCATCGCCTTTATGGGCAAGATTAAGTTTTTACAAAGTATATAACCGAAAAGTCGGTTTGTCAATAGTTTTTCTGAATTTATTTTTCAAACATTGTTCCGCCGTACGAATCAATGCCGACGGTCAGCGGAAAATCTTTGAATTCCAGATGCTTGACACTCTCGCACCCGAGGTCAAAAAACGCTATCTCCTCGCATTTTGTTATGCACTTTGAAGCAAGCGCGCCTGCGCCGCCTATCGCGCAGAGATATACGGCATTGTTGCGCTTTATCGCATCGATAACCGATTCGCTCCTGCCGCCTTTTCCTATCATGCAGCAAAGTCCCTCGTCGAGAAGCCTCGGCGCATAAACATCCATGCGGCTCGAAGTAGTCGGACCACAGCTGCCGATAACATCACCGGGCTTCGTCGGCGTAGGTCCGGCATAATAAATTGCCGCGTCTTTCAAATCAAAAGGAAGTTCTTCGCCGCTGTCCAGCAATGCGCATATGCGCTTATGCGCCGCATCGCGCGATGTATAGACAGTGCCGGAAAGCAGCACTCTGTCCCCTGCGCGAAGTCTGCCGCAATATTCACGAAGTTCACTTGTGTCTATCTTATATTCAGCCATCAGTCTTCTCCGAGAAATTTCTTTGTCAGCTCCGATATCTCTTCGGCCTCATCGGCTTTAACGGGCTCGTCGGAAATATCTTCTTCGCTATGTATATCCTCGGTAGCATTTTCTGAGCTTTCATCAGGCGCAGTGAATTTCAGATCCAGTCCGCCGCTTGCATTGAGGACATTGACAAGATTATTTATCTCTTCATCGGATATTTCTATCTCCGGCTCTGTCGGATCTCCGAAATCTTCATCGGTAAGCTTCGGCAGTTTGACTTCGCCGTTTTCGCCGAAGGTGAACTGATGCTCGTCTATTTCTTCATCCTGAACGTCAAGTTTATCGGCAACGCTGTTGAGATTGCTTGAGAGCGAATTTATCTTCGAAACGAGAGACGCGACGACAACACCGAAGTTATCGGACATCTGCGAAATATCCTCGCCTATCTCGTCAACTCCGTTCGCCGCCTCTTCGATAGTCTGCCTGGTTTGATTCGAAATGCCCTTTGCGGACGCCTTGGCACTGCGGATTATCTTATCGGAATAGAGCAGTGCGTCAAGCACCAGGGCGCCTATCTGCCCCTCCACATCCTTTGCTCGCTCACAGCCGACTTCAACGCTGTTGAGCTTTTCATTGAGGGCATTGACTTCGTCTTCGAGGGTGAATATCTTTTTTGCATATTCCTCACTCAGCGCAAAATATTCCTCGGCACGAGTCTGCTGCTCCGAAAGAAGAGTTTCAAGCTCTCTTGTTCGCTTTGAAGCCGCCGCAGCATTCTCTTCGGTCTCCTTGAGCTTTCTCTGTGTATCTGTAAGCTGAGTCTGCTGAGCACGAATATATTCAAGGACGTCTTCTTTGTTGAAGCCGCCGAAAGTCATCGTTTTGAAAAGCACATCTTTTGCCATGCTTTTATCCCTCGTTTCTTTTAATAAGCGATAATATTATACGCGCCGCCGTCGATTATAGCAAGCTTATTTTTAGAATAAATACATAAATCTCCGCCGCTGCGTATAAAGGATATACCCTTGTCGGAGTATTTCATGTTTTTGAGTTCTGCTTTTTCTGCTACAAGCGAGGTCTTTTTGCCATCGTATAAGTAAAGATCGGCTATCTCTCCGTCCGAAGAAGATACGAAATTCTTTACTATAAGAACGCTTCCGTCGGGAAGTTCGGCAAAAGACGCGACATCGCCGTCAACCTTCTCTTTTTCCGTCGAATATTTATACAAATCGCAGAGCGAGGACCCGGTAACGCTGCGCCGGTACCACACATCTGCGCCGATGATATTGCAAGCCTTTATGCTCGTATCAAGCATTTCGGCAGCAGATACAACGCCGTTTGTGACCGTGTGCCTGAACAGTGAGAATGTGTCGTTTGAAGCATCAAACGATTTGACAAACAGCTTGTCCCCGGAGATTATAAACTCCGCTTTCTTGCCGTTATACGCATCGAGCTTCACAGGCTGTGTGGAATGCGTATCAGCATATAAATATCCGGTTTTCTTAATGCAGGCTTTGACCGCCGATACAGCGGTTTCAACAACCGATTCAACCGACGATGAACCGAACTGCGAATCGAGATCGGACATTCTGACGGTGCTGTCGGAAAGCTCGGTCATGTAGAACACCGCGGCGGGTTCGCCGGAAGCGGAAACTGCAAATACTTCATTGGGAACAACATTTTCCGCTATTTTCTTTGACCCGTCAGCAGTTCTGGCATAGAGATTATAGCCCTGCGTGAAGGAATCGTCCTTTATCTGTTCGTCAAGAGCCTGACGGATTTTGTCACGCGAAACCTTGCGGTTATATTTGCTCATGTCGAGCTGATATTGAATGCTGAATCCGAAGATGAATGTGTAATCATTGCGGTTCGGCTCTTTTATAAGCTCGTCATCCTGCGCCATATCATCGTCAATAATATCGCGCCAGCCGGCAGGCGACTCTTTTTTGACAAAATAATAGAGATTGCCGCCGGGCGAATACGAATCATATAAAACGGAGCTGACCATAGTAGCTATCTGAACCGGATTTTTTCCGGGAGAGACTGAGAAGAGCTCCGCTTCTCCCTCGTTATAAGACCCGGTCTCAAAGAGAATCTCACAGTTCTCACCATTATCATAAAAATGAATATTTGCGGCGTTTTTCACAAGCTCGCGGCTGCCGTCGGAAGATGAATAAACATACAGCGACTGTGAATCGGAAAGCTGCTTAAGATAATAAATCGAATCTCCGCTTTCCGGCAGGAACAGCTCTTTTATTGCAAAATCAATGTCTAATTTTTTGTTCTTCTTTATATCATATGCAGTTGTCATAACGGAGAGGTTGTCCTGATTCTGCTTCGAATAATACAGAGTTCCGTTATTATATCTGAACTCTTTTTCAACGCCATAGTCTAAAAGCTTTGCACCTTTTTTGGCGTTTGACGAATTCTTGATACTGCACAGATAGAGGTCATATTTGCGGCTGACCTTCGCCGAGGCGGTGGTATAGATAAGATACTCGCCGTCCGAAGTAAGCAAGACCGACGAATCGTCCGATATCGTCAGCTTGTGCTTCTTGCCATAGGTGGAAAGATAAGTTCCGCCGTCGGTTGACTTATATACAATTGCCTGAGAGTCCGCATCGGGTATCTTATTTTTGCCCGACATCAGAAAAATTAACGCAGCCGTAGCTGCCGCCGCGAACACAACAATGATCGCGGCAGCGACTGCGACTGTACTCTTTTTGAATCTGCTTTTAGCCATTTGAAAACCTTTCGGTCTGTTTTCAGCGGGCAGCCTTGAGCTCAAGCGCCTGCTTTGCTTTTTTGACTATGTTCTCCGCATCAAGACCATAGATATGGAGAAGCTCGACCGCCGGACCGGAGCGTCCGAAAACATCCTCTACGCCGACCTTCACGACCGGTACGGGTATAGTTTCGCAGACAACTTCGCTGACTGCTCCGCCAAGTCCGCCGATAACGGAATGCTCTTCTGCGGTAACAATAGCGCCGGTGTCTCTTGCGGCATCGATTATCGCCTGTCTGTCGATAGGCTTTATTGTATGCATATTGATGACTCTTGCAGAAATGCCCTCTTTTTCGAGCATATCTCTTGCCATAACAGCCTCGTTCACCATAAGACCGGTTGCGATTATAGTCACATCCTTGCCGTCTGCGAGCTGAACCGACTTGCCTATTTCAAACTTATAGTTATCGGGATCATTGAATCTCGGCACTGCAAGACGGCCGAAACGAAGATATACGGGACCCTCATACTCAGCGGCGGCAAATACAGCCGCTCTCGCCTCGACATCATCGGCGGGATTGATTATAACCATACCGGGGATGGTACGCATGAGAGCTATATCCTCGCAGCACTGATGGCTCGCGCCGTCCTCACCGACGGATATACCCGCATGGGTAGCACCGATTTTGACGTTAAGATGCGGATAGCCGATTGTGTTTCTTATCTGCTCAAAAGCACGGCCTGCGGCGAACATTGCAAACGAGCTGGCAAATACAGTGTATCCGATGGTCGAAAGTCCGCCGGCGACACCTATCATGTTGCACTCGGCAATGCCGGTATCAAAGAATCTGTCCGGATATGCCTTTTTGAACATTGCTGTCTTAGTCGCCTCTGCAAGGTCTGCATCAAGAACGACGAGCTTATCATTTATGGCTCCGAGCTCTACGAGCGCCTTGCCGTAACCGTCACGCGTTGCCGCTTTTATAATTTCTGCCATAGCACGACATTCCTTTCACTGAAATTAGTTGGCTTCGAGGCTTGTGAGAGTAGCGTTGAGCTCCTCCATAGCCTCTTTGTACTGCTCCTCGTTGGGAGCCTTACCGTGCCACGAGCACTGATTTTCCATGAAGGAAACGCCCTTGCCCTTGACACTCTTGGCGATTATTGCGGTGGGCTTACCTTTAAACTCTATAGCCGCATTGAAAGCGGCGTCCATCTCATCGAAGCTGTCCGCATATATCTCAAGAACATTCCAGCCGAAAGCCTTGAATTTCTCGGCTATCGGATAAGGCGAATTGACCTCTGCGATCGTTCCGTCTATCTGAAGATTGTTGTTATCAACAACCGCAACAAGATTGTCGAGACCCTTAGCGCAGGCATACATTGCCGCCTCCCAGACCTGACCCTCCTGAATCTCGCCGTCGCCGAGAATGGTATAAACTCTGAAGCTCTTGCCCGAAAGCTTTGCACCGAGAGCCATACCGACGGCTACAGAGATTCCCTGACCGAGCGAACCGGTGCTGGCATCGACGCCGGGAACGGTTCTCATGTTCGGGTGACCCTGAAGTCTCGAATCGCTCTTTCTGAGTGTTTTAAGCTCCTCGACGGGGAAATATCCTCTGTGCGCAAGTACGGAATAATAGGCGGGCGCGGCATGACCTTTCGACATGACGAGCCTGTCCCTGTCTTCCCACTGCGGATTCTTCGGGTCGATGTTGAGCCGATGGAAGTAGAGGTAAGTCAGGATATCGGCGATTGAAAGCGAGCCGCCCGGATGACCGGACTTTGCATTATAAACGCCTTCAATTGCACCCATTCTCACCTTACAAGCTTTGATCTTCAACTGTTTGCTGACAATTGTGTCCACAACAGCCACCTCCTGTAATAATGTATTTATTGGCAATCTTTTTCAATATATTCGAGAAAATCGGCAACGGCGCCCTTATTACAGTGACACGCAACAAATGTTGCTGCATCCTTCATCTCCTGCGGAGCCTGCCCGCAGACTGCCGGAACGCCGACGCTCTTTATCATATCATAGTCGTTGAAATAGTCTCCGATAGCACCTGTATGCTCATGCGGAATACCAAGCATATCTGCTATTTCAAGCACCGCGGTGCCCTTATTTGTGCCTTCAAGGAGCATCTCATAGCTCGCTACCGAGGACGACATATATGTAACGCCCGAATGGTCTATAGAATTGAGATACTTAACCATCCGCGAAACCATCGGCGGAAGACCCATAAATATGACCTTGCCCCAATTGCTCTTCGGGACATCTTCGAATTTTCTGAAGCTCTGGTGCGGTATTCCGTCCGCCAGCGACATCGCGCCGCTGAAAACTCCGGGATTCAGAATAAATATCTCTCTATCTGTGCATATCTCAATCTGAATCAGCGGAAAGCGCTCATTCACTCGTCTTACTATATCTATGCCGCGTTCGTCAATTGAATGAAACGAAAGCATTTTTTCGTGCTCGTAGTCATAGATTCCAGCGCCGTTTAAGACAACTGCAGGCGTGGATTTTATCGGCAAGCGCTCATAATGCTTTCTGAGCGAAGATATATTTCTTCCGGAAGCAAGAGTAAAATTGCCTCCGAGATCTTCAACAAAATGTGTAATGGCTTTGAGATTCCGTTCGGGCAGCATTCTGAGTTTTGTATTCAGAGTGCCGTCAACATCGGAAACTATCAGCCAATCGGAAAAATCTGTTTTCATATCTCTCACTTTCTGATTTTTCTTAAAAAGTTCTCGAAATATTCAGGCAGCTCAGAGGAAAGTTCGATTCTCTCCCCTGTCACAGGATGATCAAAGCCGAGAAGCCTTGCGTGCAAACATTGACCGCCGAGCTCCGTTATGACATTTTTCGGACCATAGACGGCATCTCCTGCCACCGGGTGACCTATATATGCCATGTGGACTCTTATCTGATGAGTTCTACCCGTTTCAAGGCGCAGCCTTACAAATGTAAACTTTTCAAATTCTTCTACTGTGTAATAATGCGTGACTGCAGGACGGGAATTTTTATCCGTCACTGCCATTTTCTTTCTGTCGTTAGGGTTTCTGCCTATCGGCGCGTCTATTATGCCCTCGGGCTCCCGCAGTTTTCCGTAGACAACCGCCGCATATTCGCGCGTCAGGCTGTGTTCCTTTATCTGATGGGCAAGCGATGCATGTGCCATATCATTTTTGGCAACAAGCAGAAGACCGCTTGTATCCTTGTCTATCCTATGGACTATACCCGGACGCAGAACGCCGTTTATCCCCGAAAGACTGCTTCCGCAATGATACAAAAGTGCATTGACGAGCGTTCCGCTTCTGTTGCCGGGCGCGGGATGGACAACCATTCCCTTAGGCTTGTTGACAACGAGCATACAGTCGTCTTCATATCTTATATCGAGCGGAATATTTTCAGGTAAAGCCGTATCGTCCTGAGCAGGCTCGATATAAACGGACACTTCATCGTCCGCTTTCGGCTTGAAGCTCTTGCCGACAATTTTGCCGTTGACGGTTATACAGCCGTTTTCAGCCATATGCTGGATGCGCGAACGGGAAAGCTCCGGAAAAGCATCGGCGACCGTGCGGTCTATACGCTGATCGGCTGTTTCGGAATCAACCGAAAAGCTCAGCGAATAACCGCCCGGCAAAAGCTCAGACATTTTTTTCATCTCCGCCGTTTTCGGCTTTCTTGTCGTCATCTGACAGATATTTTTTGTTCTCTCTTATCAAATCATATACCGTCTTGATAATAAGCAGCGCAGCTCCGACGGTAACACAGCAATCGGCAAAGTTGAAAACCGCAAAATTGACAAATGTAGGCTCGATATAATCGACAACAAAACCTCTTGCTACGCGGTCAACGAAGTTGCCTGCTCCGCCGGCTATAACAACGGCAACGCACCAGTAAATAAAGCCGGGCTTTATTTTTTTAGTCATGAGCAGGAAAATGAACATGACTATAACAACAGCCGTAAAAATCGTCAGAAAAACCGTCTGATTCTGCATCGAGCTGAACGCCGCGCCGGTATTTTCAACATAGCGTATACGGATAAGACCGAAGAGAATATCCATGCTGCCGCCCGCCGCAAAGCGATTGACAACAGCAATTTTTATGACCTGATCGATCGCCACAAGCGCGGCAATCACCAGAAGAGTTATTGCTTGAATCATAAAAACCTCAAAACTTATTTTTTGAAAAAGCCTCTGAAACGCGGATGGTGAGTATGGCTGTCATTATCATCCTCATCGTCGTCATCGTCATTCAGAAAAGCGTCGACATTGGCGGGAGTCTCCATATCTTCATCCGTGTCGGTAGCCTCAATTTCATCGGGAGTGATATGGTGCTTAATCGCATGGACATTTATCACGAAGCCGTTCTCGGAGGTATCGTCATCCAAATCATCGGAATCCGACGCGGGTTCTTCTGCTGCAGCCATGGGATCATATGTATCGTCGGTTCCAAAGGACTGCTTGAGTATATCATTGGCCACTATCTCATCCGGAGTCGCCGTCTCTTCGCTGAACTCGGGCTCGTTGGCAAATGCGGTAATCAGTTCATCGGTAGCGGAATCTTTTGCATCCGATTCAACAGCTTCTGCCGGAGCTTCATCTTTTTCAGACTCTTCGGACTCAGCTTCTTCGGATTTTTCAGGTTCATCAATGACAATATCATTATCTGCATCTGCATCATCTTCAACGGGAGCTGAATTTCCGGAGACATACTCGTCGGTATTTATCGTCGGTATTATCGGCATCTCCTGCTTTTGAGGAAGCGAAGAGACAAGATTGATATGCTTTTGATAAGCGTCAAGAATAAAATTGCGGAACGCTGAAACTTCGCTCTCAAGCTTCTCGAGTGTAGCGGAATTCACGCGGATATCCGTATTTATTCTGTCGAGCTCAAGCTGTGCATTCTTCTTGGCACTTTCGATTATTTCGTTAGCCTTTGCCTCCGCATTGCTTATCATAGCAGAAGCGGTGCGCTCCGCAGAAGTTATACGCTCGGTGGCGTTGCGCTTGGATTCCTCTGTAAGCTGAGAAGCCTTTACAGACGCAGCGGTCTCCAAAACATCGGCTCTGTTCTGTGCCGATGCAACCAGCTCCTGCGCTTTCTTTTCTGCAGAGTCAAGCTGTTCCTGCGCGCTCTGCCGAGAATCACGCTGAATCTTGTCCGCCATGCGTTCTGCTGTAAGCAGGGCGCGTCTGATATTGTCCTCGTCCTTCTTATACTGCGAAACTCTCTCGGCAAGAAGGCTTATTTTATTCACGAGATCTCCGTTCTCTCTGAACACCTGCTCATAAGATGCGGATACTTCTCTCAAGAACGCATCAACATCGCTGGCTTCATAAGTCCCGCGACCCGCTGAAATAAAACGATGCGATCTGATCTGTTCGGGTTTAAGCATTATCTACACCTCTTAAATGGGAAATAAATATCAATCAAAATAGCCTTCGCTCATGCTCTCGATATCCTCGAGCACATCACCTGAAAGCGGAACGCTGTCGGGGGTGATGATATAAGCCTTGCCGGCAACTTTCTTGATATCTCCGGAATTTGCATATGCAACGCCGGAAAGGAAATCGATAATGCGTCTTGAATCGTCTGCGGGGCAGGTCTCAAGATTAAGAATAACTATTCTCTTCTCGTTGAGCACATCCGCAACGCTCTGCACGTCAAGATATCTGTCAAGCTTCTTGAGCACAACAGGAGTGCGGCTCGAAGAGCGCAGATCAACTATATTGGGGGTCGAAGAAATCGACGACGGTCTCGAAGAAGCGCTGAAATCGCTGAACGACTTAGAGGACTCTGTGCTGTCGGACGAATAAGTGTCGTCTGCCGAGTCATCGTAAACGTTTTCGATATCCTCGTCGATAGTGTCCTCGTCAGAATTGTCAATGAAGTTTTTTACCTTGTCAAAGATTCCCATGATATTTTCCTCCCGTATTTATAAAGAAATCAATATTGCCTGTCTCCGAATATCGCCGAGCCTATACGCACAAGCGTTGAGCCCGCCGCTATTGCCTCTTTGAAATCGCCGGACATACCCATAGAGAGAATGTCCATATCTATATTATCCATTTTTTTGGCGCCGATGTCAATAAACAGTTTGTGCATATTATCAAAAACGCACTGATTTTTCACAGAATCTTTAAAATTCGGCGCCACTGTCATCATACCTTTGACTTTGACAAACCGGAGTTCCGATATTTTTCCGAGCTGATCCGCAACTTCGTCTGCGGAATATCCGAATTTGTTTTCATCCTCACCGATGTTGACTTCGAGCAATATATCAGTCGTTATCCCCTGCTCTCCCGAGCGGCGGCTTATCTGCTGAGCGGTCTCGAACGAATCAACGCTCTGAATCATGTCGACCTGACCGACTATCTTTTTTATCTTATTGCTCTGAAGATGACCGATGAGATGGAGCTTGCAGTGCTCAAGATTAAGTTCAGGGCGCTTGAGCAGGACTTCCTGAACCTTGTTTTCGCCGATGAGATCGACTCCGCAGGCAATAGCATGATTTATAAGCTCGACAGAAACAGTCTTTGTCACCGCCATGAGCTTCACTTCCCGCGAGTCTCTGCCGCTCTTCAACGCGGTTTCGGCTATCTCGTCGCGAACTTTTTTCAGGTTGTCCTCAAGGAGCCTCAGACGCGCATCAGTAACTGATAAGTTTTCCATCTTTAAGATCCTTTCCTTCCAATATTACCGCATCGTAAATTTTCAGATACGGCACTTTATTTTCATCGTATGTATCCTCTTTTATCATCTTTGAGACTACATAGTCATCGCCTGTATATATTACATCGAGCTTCTTGAAGCGGACGATATTGCCGGTAAGCACATACACGCCCTGAACTCCGTTGACAACTCTGACTGCGGACTTGTTTATTCTTATTCCGTCGGTCTCGTTTATCACTATTTCGACATCTTCCGTTCTCAGACGCGCTATGTCCGAATCCATTATCTTCGATGAAAGAATCAGGACGGTCTCATCTGTGTTTATCGGACCTCTGTAATAAACCGTGGCATTTATGCCGTCACGCGACATATTGTCGCATCTGAGCGTAACGCTGTCTCCATCATTGAGCTTCGTGGCGTCGGACTTGTTGACTACGCCTACAAAGTACCATGTATATCCGCGTATAAGCTTGCCCTTTATATTAGCAGACACCGCGGCAGGAGAAGCGGACAGTGCCGCCTTTATTTTATCGCTGCTGAGATTTTTGATATCCGAAAAGCTCAGCGTATTCTCATACCCGTCGGCGGATGAAACATAATAGCCGGTATCGTCAGCCTTGAGATAATCGACAGTTCCGACTTTCGCCGAAAGAGAAGCTATTTCAGATTTGAGCGAGGCTATCTTCTCTGAAAAATCTATATTGCCGTTTATAAGTATCTGCTTTGCGGTCATCTTGTCGCTGAAGTTTTCCGCACTGCCTTCAAGTGCCGAGATTTTATCCGACCGCACATCGTCGAGCATCTCGTAAAAATAGGAATCCGCCTGAAGATTTATCTTTGAGATATCAAGCTCGGTAAGATTCTGTTGATTGTTTAAGTTTTCATACCGTTCAAGTTCGCTTTTGAGGTTTTCAAGGTCGACATATGCCGAGGCTGAATCAGCTTTGCCGAACTGCGCCGCAATAGCCTGTCCTCCTGCAACGCGCTCGCCGTCCTGCAAAAGCGGAACATAGGTCAGAGAAGAAGAGCCGTTTATAAGCGATTCATCGCGCACGGCAAACATCTTGACGGTTATGCTGTTTCGGTATGTTGTAGCGGCAGCAGGTTGGGTTTTCACATTTGAAGAGTTGAAGTTGCCTATCTCGTAGCATAACACTACCACGGCCAGAAGCGCAGCAACGGAAGCTACTATTTTTCTTACGCCTTTTTTGCTCACTTTAACTTTCTTCATTCTGCGATCCCCCTTTCTATTATCCCGACTGCTGTCTTTAGCAATTCGTCGTATGGCATCTCGTCTATATACAGATGAATTATTCGCTCGTCGCGCCTGAACCATGTCAACTGCCGTTTGGCGTAACGGCGCGTGGAGCGTTTGAGATTATCTATTGCATCATCGAGTGATATTTCTCCGCTGAAATATGGCTGCAGCTCTTTATAGCCGATAGCCTGTCCTGATGTTTTGCCGAGTTCGCCGGAGAGAAAGCGTCTCGCCTCTTCGATAAGACCGTTTTCGATCATTATATCGACTCGGCGGTCGATTCTGTCATATAAAAACTGTCTGTCGCGCACATCGAGACATATCGCTGTGCAGTCATATTTAGGCTCGGCAAGCCTTGACCTGCGCTGCTGTTCGCTCATTGTAACCCCAGTCTTATAATAGACCTCGAGTGCTCTTATAATCCGTCCGCGATTGTTGAGATGAAGCTGCGCGGCGGTTTCAGGGTCAATAGCCGAGAGTTCCCTGTGGAGCGTTTCAATGCCTTCGCTCTCCGCGTGGCGTTCAAGCACGCTGCGTATTGAAGCATCATCGTCCTCGTCAGCAAATGAAATATTGTCTACGAGTGAAGAATAGTAGAGCCCGGTTCCGCCGACGAGCACGGGCAGCTTTCCCCTGCCTGATATATCATCTATACACTTTCCCGCTTCAGTGCAGTAAGCAGCGACGCTGTATTTTTCGCCGGGTTCGAGAAAATCAAGCATATGATGCGGTATCCCGCACATTTCCTGAACCGTTGGCTTTGCGGTGGCGGTATCCATATATTTATATATCTGCATCGAATCGCAGGAGACCGCCTCGCCGTTGAGCGCGCGGCAGATATCCACCGCAAGCTTTGTCTTGCCAGACGCTGTAGGACCGACAACAGCAGCTATTTTTATTTTCTTACGCTCGTCCAAAGTTCTTCTCCAATTCACGCCTGGTTATCTCGATCATGACGGGTCTGCCGTGCGGACAGTATCTTATCTCGGGGCTCGCGAACAGGCGCTTTATAAACAGCTCGCGTTCGTATTCCGTGGTGTACATTCCGCCTTTTATCGCCGCCTTGCACGCCATGAGGCTGAACAGCCACTCTTTCTTTTCGGATATAAGCTTCTGCCTGTTTTCAACAAGATATCCGGCAAGCTCCGCGACAACATCGGGGACTTCATCGGCAGATATCTCCATCGGGCATTCGCGGACTATAACAACAGAATATCCGAAATCTTCAACCGCAAATCCCGCCTGCATAAGCATATCGAGATTATCGAGCACTGCGGAATATTCCTCTTTGCTAAGCGTTACGGTTATTGGGGTCAAAAGCATCTGAGTGGAACGCTTGGTGTCATTTTTAACAAGCTCGTTAAACAACATTCTCTCATGTGCAGCGTGCTTGTCAACAAGAAAGATACTCTCCCCCTGCTGAACGATTATATATGTTCTGAACGCCTCACCGATAACGATCACAGGAGGCTCTTCCGGTTTATCTTCAATTTTATTCTCTACTGCTGCATCGACAGTCTGAACTGCTTCATCTATTTTTTCTTTCGGAGCCGCAGCATGTTCATCTATCGGTTCGGGTTCGGTGCGCACTTCCGGCTCAATGACAGCAGTCTCCTCTTTCTTCGCCCTCTGTGCATCGAGAAAATGCTGAATGGTCGACGGCTCTGTATCTGCCGTTTCAGGCTTTTTATCGGGACTTGCAACAGATACAATATCCTCACGCGATGCGGGTGCAGACTGCTGCGGATAGCTGTATCTCGGCTTTTCCGCCTGCTGCGCCGAACGGTATTCGGAAGATGACATACGGTTCCAGAAATCAGGCTGCTTTTCCGGCAGTCTCATCTGCTCTGTCTTTGGGCGTGCAGGCTCGAAGAGCTCCGTCTGCGGTGTCCTCGGAATAGATACTTTCGGCGCTTCATCTCTGCGTTCGAGTGCATTTTTTGCGGCATAATATACCGCGCTGAAAACAGTGCGCTCGTTTGCAAAGCGGACTTCCGTCTTTGCGGGATGGACATTCACATCGACAAGTCCGGGCGCTGTTGTTATGTTGAGCACGCAGTACGGGAACTTGCCGACCATTATTGAATTTTTATATGCTTCGCTCAGCGCCGCCGAGGCCGTACCCGACTTCACGAGTCTACCGTTGACGAAGAAGAACTGCATATTGCGGTTCGGACGCGATTTTGTCGGCTTTGAGATGAGTCCGCTTATCTGCACCGATTCAAAGCTGTAATCGGCCTCAATAAGTCCGTCTGAAAAATCCTTGCCGAATATCTCATATGCCGTGGTTTTGAGATCTCCGCTGCCGGAGGTGAACAGTGTATTCTTGCCCTCTCTTATAAATCTTATCGAAACATCCGGGTTTGAGAGCGCGATTTTATCAACTATGCTTGCGACCGCGTTAGCCTCGGACACATCTTTTTTGAGGAACTTCATTCTCGCGGGAGTGTTGAAGAAAAGATCACGGACAACTATTGTCGTACCGAGCGGGCATCCTGCATCATCGACAAGCGTCTCTTCGCCCGCACTGATGCAATAGCGCGTCCCGGTCTCTTCTTCGGGCGTTCTTGTGAGCACTTCGACATTTGAAACCGCGGCTATAGACGCGAGCGCTTCGCCTCTGAATCCGAGAGTGCCTATGGCATAGAGATCATCGCGCGTGCTTATCTTGCTTGTGGCGTGGCTGATAAACGCTGTATGTATATCATCACAGCTTATTCCGCATCCGTTGTCCGTTACGCGGATATAAGTTATTCCGCCGTTTTTTATTTCAACCGTGACCGAAGAAGAGCCCGCATCTATTGCGTTCTCCATAAGCTCTTTTATAACGGACGCGGGTCTTTCGACAACTTCGCCCGCGGCAATAAGCTCCGCTATTTCTTTTGGCAGGACTTTTATCTTCGGCATGGTTTCCTCCTGTTATATTTCTTTTGCGCTCTTTGTCAGCTCATAGAGCACACCCATTGCCTCTATCGGCGTCAGCGTGTTGACATCGAGTACTTTAAGTTTTTCGACTATCTCATTTGAACTGTTTTGACCGAACGAAATCTGCCCGGCGTCGGGTTCAACAGCTGTGCTCGGTTCACGGTCGCGAACGAGCACGAGTCCGCTCTCTTCGAGTTCTTTGAGAACTTTTTTCGCCCTCTCAACGACCGGCTTCGGAACTCCGGCGAGCTTCGCGACCTCGATTCCGTAGCTTCCGTCCGCTCCGCCGCGCACTATGCGGCGCAGGAAGGTTATATCATCACCGCGTTTTTTGACGGCTATATTGTAGTTCTTGACACCGTCTATCTGACCCTCGAGCTCAGTCAGCTCATGATAATGCGTTGCGAAAAGGGTCTTTGCACCGATGCGCTTTTTGTCTGCGGCATATTCGAGCACGGCTCGTGCAATACTCATGCCGTCAAAAGTGGAAGTGCCTCTTCCTATCTCATCAAAAATTATAAGGCTTCTCGAAGTTGCGTTATTGAGTATCGATGCAACCTCACTCATCTCGACCATAAACGTCGACTGTCCGGCTGAAAGGTCGTCGGATGCGCCGATTCGAGTAAACACGCTGTCGACTATTCCGAGCTCCGCGCTCGCGGCGGGAACAAAGCTTCCTGCCTGCGCCATGACGCAGACGAGTGCGACCTGACGCATATATGTGGACTTACCTGCCATATTGGGACCGGTTATTATCGCACAGCGATCGTCGGCACAGTCGAGAATAGTATCATTCGGGACAAACGGTTCGCCGTTGAGCATTTTTTCAACAACGGGATGGCGTCCTTCGTTTATCTTTATAACCGGCTCTGCGGACATCTGAGGGCAGACATAGTTATTTTCGAGCGCAGTCTGAGCAAATGAACAGAGGACATCGAGCTGCGCCACTGCCGCAGCGGTGCGCTGGACTCTGGAGAGTTCTGCGCCGGTGCGTTTTCTGATATCGTCGAAAATCTCGTATTCGAGCTTGACTATTCTGTCCTGTGCTCCGAGAACTTTTGCCTCAAGATCCTTTAACTCCTGAGTAATGAATCTCTCACAGTTTGCAAGAGTCTGTTTTCTTATATATTCATTGGGTACAAGCTCTTTGTAAGCGTTGGGCACTTCTATGTAGTAGCCGAATACCCTGTTATATCCTATTTTAAGTTTCGCTATTCCGGTCTTTTCCTGCTCCTGCTGCTGAATGGCGGCGATATAATCTTTGCCGTTTAAAACTATATCGCGCAGGGAATCAAGCTCCGGATGGAAGCCGTCCTTTATCATGCCGCCCTCGCGAACGGAAAACGGCGGCTCTTCAACTATCGCGGCATCTATCAACTCATAGATATCGGAAAGCGTGTCCATATTTTCGGCACACTCCTGCATCAGTGAGGAAGAAAGCACCGAGACTTTTTCCTTAAGCTCCGGCAAGCACGACGCCGCGAGCGCAAGCGCACGCAGATCCTTTGCACCGGCAGTGCCGAACGATATTCTTGTTATAAGGCGCTCGAGGTCATGTATGCCCGACATACTTTCGCTGAGCTCCTGCCTCGCCATAGGCTGAGAGACAAGCTCCGCTACGGCGTTATGGCGCTTTGTTATGCGTGCCATGCTGAGCAGCGGGCGTTCGAGCCACGCGCGGATCATTCGCTTGCCCATCGGCGTGCGGGTTTTATCGAGCACCCAGAGCAGAGAGCCGCGTTTTTCGCGGTTTCTGAGAGTCTCGACTATTTCGAGGTTGCGCAGAGCCGCAACATCGAGGCGCATGAAATTGAGTTCAGAATAGAACGATATCGAAGATATGTTTTCAAGATCGTTGCGCTGAACTTCGGTGAGATATTTGAGCGCCGCTCCGAGTGCCGGAACCGCCGCGCCCGTCTCGTTGAGTTCAAGCTCGGAGAGACTGTCTTTTTTGAAATGTTTGAGTATTATTTCGGCGCTTGACTGCGGATCGAAATAATCGTCGCCGAGCTCCTGTGCAAGGGCTTCGGTCTTGTTTGAAATGAACGAGAACACCTTGGTAAGAGAGGAAGATGCGGAGTTGAAAACTATCTCGCTGGGCATAAATCTGCCTATCTCGTTGATTATCTTATCGGGAAGCGCGGGAGCGGCAAGCTCGGTCAGGTTGACGGAACCCGTCGAGACATCTATAAAGCAGACACCCGCCGACTCACCAGCAAAATACACGCTCGCGAGGAAATTGTTTCTGCCCTCGTTGAGCATACTGTTTTCAATGACCGTACCGGGGGTCAGAACTCTGACGACTTCGCGCTTGACAAGACCCTTTGCGAGTGCGGGATCCTCCATCTGCTCGCATATGGCGACTTTGTAGCCCTTTGCAACAAGGCGCGCCATGTAGCTGTCCGCGCTGTGAAACGGCACTCCGCACATCGGGGCACGCTCCTCCTGCCCGCAGGCTCTGCCTGTCAGCACAAGTTCGAGTTCGCGCGACGCAGTTACCGCATCGTCAAAGAACATCTCATAGAAATCACCGAGTCTGAACATCAGTATCGTATCGGGATATTTCTTTTTGGTTTCAAAATACTGTTTCATCATCGGAGAAAGCTCTGCCATTCCGATACCGTCCTCTCAGCGGCTGTGCCGCAAAATAAAAAGCTTTCAGCTCCGCGGGAGTTGCCCGCGGAGCAGGATATGCAATAATCAGCAGCCCGAGCAACCGGAGCAGTCTCCGCCGCAGTGATGGTGCTCTTCTTCAGGCTCGCAGGTTGCGGGATCTTCGCCCTGGATGCAAAGAGCGAGGATGCCGGTGATACAATGCATCATTTCATCTATCTCGGCTCTTGCAACTTCGTAGTCGCGCATATGCTCGTTCTCCATGACCTTCTTGTAGAGATCGTTGAACTCGGTCTCGTATGCAGCAAGCTTCTGCTCGTTGGCGTCTTCCTTGCTTGCTTCATGCTGATAAGACATATGAACGAGCTGAATCTTGCCCATGAGGTCGTTGAGATCCTTGTCCTCTTCATTTGCCTTCTGAGCTGCCTGGAACTTTGCGTATCTGTCATCCTGCTGGATAGCTGCGCCGAGTTCTCTTGTAAGTTTGATGATGTCCATAACTGTACTCCTTGAAATTTATCTTATATCATTATCCGCAAAGCGGAGATATAGCATTATTAATCGGCGAGTTCGCCTTTGAGCATCCATATCAGAGCTTCGGTCACTCTGACGGTTCTGAACGAGCCTATAACCGACTCGTCCGCCGGAAACTCGATTATTATATTGCCCTGCGTTCTGCCCGATATATAACCGTCCTTCTTGGCTTTTGATTCGCAGAGAACGCGGTATTCCCTGCCGACCATCGCAGAAGTCCGCGCCGCCGCAATCTTCTCCTGTGCGGCACAAAGCTCTGAGAACCACTTGCCCTTTTCTTCTCTCGAAACGGGGTCGTCCATCTTTGCGGCACGGGTGCCCTCGCGGGGTGAGAAAATAAAAGTATAAAGCGACGTGTACTGCGCTTTTTCAATAAGTTTCACAGTGTCAAGAAACTCTTCGTAAGTCTCGCCGGGGAAGCCGACAATTATATCGCTCGTCACCGAAAGCTCCGGCATGACGCTGCGGGCATATTCGAGCAGGGAGAGATACTTTTCAGCCGTATATCCGCGATTCATTGCTTTTAGCACCCTGTCGTTTCCGCACTGGACGGGAAGATGCAGGTGCTTTGCAACCTTTTCGCACTGAGCCATGGTGTCAAGCAGCTCATGCGTGCAGTCCTTCGGGTGCGAGGTCATGAAGCGTATGATGAAATCGCCGTCGATATTATTTATCTCGCGCAGAAGAGATGCAAAATTCATCTCGCCCTCGCGGTCGTTTCCGTAGGAATTGACATTCTGCCCGAGCAAGGTTATTTCTTTATATCCGCTCTTGACAAGCTCGCGCGCCTCGCTGATTATAATATCGCTGCTGCGGCTGCGCTCGCGTCCGCGGACATAGGGAACTATGCAGTAAGTGCAGAAATTATTGCACCCGTACATTATCGGCAGCCACGCTTTAAAAGTGCTGTCTCGGTGCAGAGGCAAATCTTCTGCGATAACGCCGTCGGAATTTTCGATATCAAATACACGCTTGCCGGTAGACAGAGCGCGGTAAAGCAGCTCAGGGAATTTATGCGCGGCATGAGTGCCGAAAACTATATCGACAAACGGATAGCTCTTCTGAATCTTTTCGGCTATTCTCTCCTGCTGCATCATGCATCCGCAGAGGATTATTTTGAAGTCGGGATTCTTCTCTTTTATTTTTTTGAGCGCACCGACATTTCCGAAGAGTCTGTCTTCGGCGTGCTCTCGGACGGCGCAGGTGTTAAACAGCGATATATCCGCGTTTTCCGGCTCTTCGGTGAAACCGAAGCCCATTTTTTCAAGCAAGCCTTTGAGTCTCTCACTGTCGGCAACATTGCCCTGACAGCCGAAAGTGTGGACATAAGCGAGCGGCTTACGCCCGTCAAGGCGCGTTTCAAGCACTGTATGTACAAGTCCGCAGAACTCCATCTGTCTGTCGAGCTCCTCCTGCGGAACAATTATGTTTCTGTCTTTGGAAAGCGGCAAATCAGTTCTCCTCCGAAAAATTTTTAATCAGTTTATTATACAACGAAAAGTGAATTTGCACAAGCTCAATAATATAAAAACTTCTGTATATTTAATCCGTGTTAATAAAAAATTTTTCTTTCAAGGCTGTTAATAAAATTAAAAATAGGCTATAATCATCATATGTTACTTTAATCGGAGGCACATATGGACAGGCACTACGATATAACTATTATCGGCAGCGGTCCTGCCGGACTGTCGGCGGCGCTCTATATAAAGCGCGCCGGACTCACCTGCGCCGTTATCGGCAAGGACGGCGGAGCGCTGGAAAAGGCGGAAAAGATAGAGAATTATTTCGGCACAGGAGCAATTTCCGGTGCAGAGCTTGTAAAACGCGGCGTTGAGCAGGCAAAGGAACTGGGTGCGGATATATTCAGAGAAGAGGTTTTTTCGCTCGGTTGGAACGGTGATTACACCGTATCGTGCTCGGAGGATAACTTTGTCTCCCCCGCCGTTATAATCGCGACCGGCTCGGCGAGAAAAAGTGTGAATATCCCCGGCATCAAAGAATTCGAGGGAAAAGGCGTCAGCTACTGTGCAGTCTGCGATGCGTTTTTCTATCGCGGAAAAGATGTTGCAGTGCTCGGAAACGGCGCATATGCACTGCACGAGATAGGCGATCTTTCGGGAGTCGCAGAAAGTGTTACTCTGCTCACAAACGGCGTCGAACCGAACGGAGACTTCGGCAATATAAAAATCATAACCGATCCGATAGATTCACTTTACGGCGAAACCAGGCTCAGCGGAGTTAAATTCAAAGACGGTTATAGCCTGCCTGTTTCCGGGCTGTTTATCGCACTCGGGAGCGCCGCCGCAAGCGACCTTGCAAAGAAAGTCGGCGCACCGGTTGAAGGAAACTCGATAAAAGTCGACACCGATATGTCAACGGGGCTGCCGGGGCTTTTCGCCGCCGGAGACTGCACGGGCGGTCTGCTGCAAGTAAGCGTCGCCGTCGGCGAGGGCGCAAAAGCGGCGATGAGCGCGATAAAATTCGTAAAATCATCCGGCGGGAGGAACGACAATTGAAAAGTTTTGCTATAGGGAAAAACGACGCCAATCAGCGCGTTGACAAATTCATAAAAAAGACCGTTCCGAATCTTCCGGATTCGTTGATGTACAAATACATCAGACTCAAGCGCATAAAGCTCAACGGCAAACGGTGCGAAATATCCACGCGTCTTAAAGAGGGCGACAAAGTGGATATGTACATAAACGACGAATTTTTCGAGCAGCGGTTCGACAGATACGATTTCATGCACGCTTCGACGAATCTCACGGTCATCTACGAAGACGAGAATATAATGCTGCTCGACAAAAAAGTCGGACTTCTTTCGCACCCCGACGAGCGCGAATACAACGACACTCTTCTGACCAGGATAAAGCGCTATCTCTACGAAAAGGGCGAATATAATCCGTCCGACGAAAACTCTTTTTCGCCCGCGCTCATAAACAGAATCGACCGCAACACAGGCGGAATAGTCATGGCCGCAAAGAATGCGGAAGCCCTGAGAATCATGAACCAGAAGCTCAAGGACAGAGAAATAAAGAAATTCTATCTCTGTGTTGTCCACGGAACATTGAAAGAAAAAGAAGGCATCCTGCACGGCTGGCTGACAAAAGACGAAAAGAAGAATCTTGTCAAAGTATTCACACGACAGACAGACGGTTCTAAAGAAATAAAAACAAAGTACCGCGTGCTCGCGGAAAACAAAAATATGAGCCTCGTTGAAGTTGAACTGCTGACGGGGCGCACGCATCAGATAAGAGCGCACTTCGCCTCGATAGGTCATCCTCTGCTCGGAGACGGAAAATACGGACGCAACTCCATGAACAAGGAGAGCGGATATAAAAAACAATTCCTGTATTCATATAAACTCAAGTTTGACTTTGTTACAGATGCACAGTCGCTCAACTATCTCAACGGCAAGCAGTTTGAAGTCAATAATGTGTGGTTCAAAGACGCATTTCTAAACAGCGAGCTGTGATTTGATTATGAACTAACTATAAAACTTGCAAATTCGGCTTGTCAAAACTAATAAAATAGTATAGAATAAGAATGTTATAGACCGTCAGGTCAAATCAACCTTAACAAAGAAAAGGATGAAAAAGAATGGCAAACAAAGACACTCAGCGGACTTCTGCCGAGTCATACCGTGACGACAGAAAGGCCCGCCTCGCTCAGTCTGCGAAAAAGAGTCAAAAGAAGAGCGAGAAGAGCAAGGCAGCGGCAAAGATAGTCAAAATGGTAGTAGCTATCGTTCTTGCCGTCGTAGTTGCAGGCGGAATCGTTTGGAAGGTTCTCGACGATACGGCCGCTATCAAGAAGAATACAACCGTGTTCTCTTTGGGCGACGATATCCGCGTTTCGGAAGTTGAGTTTACATATTACTACAGCCAGTATCTCAACAATATCTACTCATACGCTCAGCAGTACGCAAGGTACGGCATGAACATCGGCATTGACCCGACAAAGTCGCCGGATGAGCAGAACTACGGCACCGATGCCGACGGAAAAGAAATGCTTCTTTCCGATTATCTCAAGAATGAGACCATCTCCGCCCTCCAGACCTACAAGATTCTCTATGCCGAAGCTATCAAGGCAGGCTACAAGCTCACAGACGACGAGCAGAAGTCAATTGACGATCAGGTCGAGGAGCTCAGAAACACCGCCGCAGAGAACAAATACTCTCTCAACGCCTACCTCAAGGCGAGCTACGGCAAGGGTATAAACGAGAAGTTCCTGCGCAAGCAGCTCGAGATGCAAAATATCGTTTCGAGATACCAGAGCGACACCGCAAAGAAGCTCACCGATTCTTACAGCGCCGCCGACATAAAGGCTGTCTACGACAAGGATCACAGCGCATATAACGCAGTTGATGCAAGAACCCTTTCGTTCGCAATAGAGACTCTCACTGCAAAGGACGGCGAGACCTCTGAGCAGCTTGCCGCCCGCCAGAAGGCCGCCGCGGCGAAGGTCAAGGCTGAGGCTGAAGCCGCTCTCAAAGCCTGCACCAGCGAAAAAGCTTTCCTTGAGCAGGCAAAGAAAAAGAACAGCTCCACCGAAAACTATGACGCGGAGTCCGCAACCGCCCTCAACGAGGCCGCAAAGTCAACCATCACCTCCTATGTCTCCGAGGACGCCGCAAAGTGGGCGTTTGACAGCGCGAGAAAGGCAGGAGATGTCAAGCTCTTTGAAGTCGGCAGCGACGGCAACGTGAGCTCATATGTTATCCTCTATATCAACAAGGGCAGCTACGCTCCCATGGCCTCGAACGTAAGACATATTCTCATCTCGTTCACCGACAATGCAAGCTCGTCCTCCGAGGCAACCGACGAGCAGAAGAAGGCCGCAAAGGCTTCCGCCGACAAGATCTACAAGGAGTGGCAGAGCGGAGCTAAGACCGAAGATTCCTTCGCAGCTCTCGCAAAAGAAAAGTCCAAGGATACCGGAAGCGCCGCTGACGGCGGACTTATAAGCGGCATCACCTCAAGCGCCAACTACGTTGAGTCCTTCCGCAACTGGGCTACCGATAGCAGCAGAAAGGTCGGCGACACCGGCATTGTCGAGTCCGAGTACGGCTACCACATCATGTACTATTCGGGCAGTGACTACGCTTGGAAGAGCGCCATTCGCTCCACAAAGGCCAGCGAGGACTTTGAGAAGCAGCTTGACGAGCTTGAAGGCTCCGACGAGTACAAGCTCAACAAGAAGGACAAGAATATCGATAAGGCAGTCAAGGACTTCCTCAAGACCTTCAAGCAGAGACTCGCAATGAGCAACAGCACCGCAAAAAAGAGTAGCTACTAAGCAATAAAAAATTGTCCCTCGGGAGTAAAAACTTCCGAGGGATTTTTTTCGTACATAAAACATGCCCGGGACATTTATATCCCGGGCTATATTTTTATTCGTCCGCAAGAGCGGCTTTTATCATTATCGCACATTCCAGTCTCTTCTGCTCAAGAGCGCACGAGAGCTTGTGCGGCTTGAAGATGGTGTTGTTATACTGCATGTTATTGGCGTTGCATCCGCCGCTGCAATAGAACTTCGCCCAGCAATCGGCGCACTCTTCTTTTGAGTAGATGTTCGCTTTCGAGAACATCTTCTTCATCTTGTAGTCGATAGAATCGTCAAGCACGCTGCCCATCTTCCACTCGTCCATGCCCACAAACTGATGGCAGGGATAGATATCGCCCTCCGGAGTGACGGCAACATACTCGTTGCCGCAGCTGCATCCGCGGAGTCTCTTTATTGCGCACGGACCCTGATCAAGATCGATCATGAAATGGAAGAAGTTGAAGCTCGTATCATTCTTCTTTCGCTCTATAAGTATCTTTGAAAGCTTCTCGTATTCCTCTGCTATGGCCGGAAGATCGCTTTCGGTCAGCGCATACGGCAGCTCGGGATCTGTCACAACGGGTTCGACAGAAATCTGATCGAATCCAAGCTCGTTGAGATGCAGAACATCATCGGTGAAGTCAAGGTTATATTTTGTAAACGTACCGCGGACATAATATTCCTTGTCCCCTCTCTCGGCGACAAGCTTCTGATACTTCGGAACGATTATGTCATAGCTGCCCTTTTTATTGACAGTCGGGCGCAGACGGTCGTTTACTTCTTTTCTGCCGTCGAGCGAGAGAACGACATTCGACATCTCGCGGTTGATAAAATCAATACTGTCATCGTCGAGCAGAATACCGTTTGTAGTCATTGTGAAACGGAAGTTCTTATTGTGCTCTTTCTCGATCGATCTTGCATACTCGACAACTTTTTTAACAACATCGAGATTCATGAGCGGCTCGCCGCCGAAGAAATCAAGCTCGAGGTTGTGTCTGTTTGCAGAATGTTTGATAAGAAAATCTATCGCAGCCTTGCCGACCTCGAAAGGCATGAGCTTTCTGCCGTGGCCGAAATCGCCCTGAGCGGCAAAGCAATACTCACAGCGGAGATTGCAGTCGTGCGATATGTTGAGGCACATAGACTTTATCGGCGCCTCAGTGAGCATATCTGCAAAGGGTCTGTAGGTATCCTCGGAGAAAAGAGAATCGTCATCACACAAAGCCTTGAGTTCGGCATAAGTGTCGATGATATCCTGCTTATCAAACCCCTCGTTCACAAGAGTTGAGATAATCTCATCGGGACATTCGCCCTTGAGCTTTTCCGTAAAGAAATCAAGCAGTCTGTATGCAAGCTCGTCCACAATGTGAACGGCGCCGCTGTTTGTGTCAATGACTATATAGTAGCCGTTGAGAAAATATTTATGTATCATATACGCCGGGTCTCCCCGCTTTCGCTCCTTTTAGCCGCGTTACTATCGGCAAATTGTTTCAGACAGAATTTTAGGGACAGGCGCAAAGCCTGCCCCTAATTTACGTTCAAATCAGATTACTTCTCGCACTTCTGGTTAGCAACGGTGCAGGAAGTCTTGCAAGCTGACTGACAGGAAGCCTGGCACTCGCCGCAGCCGCCCTTAGCAGCGCTCTCCTTAAGATTCGAAGCGTTGATGGTCTTGATGTGTTTCATGATATAACACCTCCAAAATTTACTGAAATGATTATAACATAATAGTCCGGGTATTGCAAGTGCAATTATTTCGTGCCGAAGATTCTGTCGCCGGCGTCGCCGAGACCGGGAACGATATAGCCGTGATCGTTGAGCTTCTCGTCCTTTGCAGCGGCGAAGATATCAACATCGGGATGAGCCTTGCTGAGAGCTTCAAGTCCCTCGGGAGCTGCAATGATGCACATAAACTTTATCGACTTGGGATTTCTCTTCTTGATCTGGGTTATAGCATCGATAGCCGAGCCGCCGGTGGCAAGCATGGGATCGAGAACAATAACATCGCGCTCGCCGATATCGCTGGGCAGCTTGCAATAATATTCAACAGGCTGCAGGGTTGCGGGATCGCGGTAAAGACCGATGTGACCGACTCTGGCGGAAGGAACAAGGGTCAGAACGCCGTCAACCATACCGAGACCGGCTCTGAGAATCGGGACAAAAGCAAGTTTCTTGCCTGCAAGAGCCTTTGTGGTCATCTTGGAAACGGGAGTCTCAATCTCAACATCCTTGAGAGGAAGGTCCCTTGTAGCCTCATAGCACATGAGCATAGCAATCTCGCCGACAAGAGTACGGAACTCTTTGGAAGCGGTGTGCTTATCTCTGAGGATAGACAGCTTATGCTGAATAAGCGGGTGATTTGTTATTGTTATGTTTGCCATTTTTGAACTCCTCCAGATATATATAATTTGAAAATTTCTGACTTCTTTATTTTGAGAACTTCTCGTTCTCTATAGCCATGACCTGGTTGATTCTTCTCTGGTGTCTCTCCTCGCCGCTGAAAGGCGTGTCAACAAAGAGATCGACCATATCAAGCGCAAGACCTGCGCCTATAACTCTGCTGCCGAGACAAAGGACATTTGCGTCGTTATGGAGTCTTGTCATGCGCGCGGAGAAAGTATCTGCGCAGTTTGCAGCTCTGACTCCCCTGACCTTATTTGCCGCCATCGAGATGCCGACGCCGGTACCGCAGCAGAAAATGCCGAGCTTGCACTCGCCGGACGCGACTGCCTCGCCCGCTATCTTCGCAAAAACAGCATAGTCAACGGACTTGTCGCTGTCAGTTCCGAAGTCCTTGACATCAAAGCCTCTCTCTAAAAGATGTTTTTTGATTTCCTCCTTGAGAGGATATCCTGCATGGTCAGCAGCAAGAGCTATCATGATAATTTCTCCTTTTGATTTATTGATTATGAGACTTTTTCAGGCTGAGTTCGCGCTCCGCCTGCGAAGGTCTCAGATATACGGGCAAAAGTTGAGCCGGAGGAATGAAGTCCATATTCTCGCACACGGCGGCGCAAGCGGCTCCGTATGCACGCTGAAAACGCCTGCTGTCCTGCGCGAGGCTAACGCTCTTAAAACTGTCTTTAACAGCCTGATAAGCGATATGCGCTCCGTCTCCGACACAAATTATACGCTCATTTGCATATTTTTCAAGTATTTCCGGAAGTTTTGATGCGGGAATTGCGTCATCTTCGGTCAATCTCTCGACTTTTCCGTCAAAGCAGCGGAATATTGCCGAATAGACCTGCGAGCATCTTGCATCCATTGCACAGCAGGCGATGCAGTTATCATAGCGCAGATTATAAGCCATCGCCCTGAGAGTGGACACGCCGCAGCACTTCGTCTCATTGGGCATTGCAAGCCCCTTCACGGCGGCGATACCTATTCTTATACCAGTAAACGAACCGGGACCGTCGGTTATAACGCAGCCGTCAATATCTGACATTGTGAGGCGTGCGAGGCTGAGAACGGAATCGACCATAGGAAGAAGAGTCTCACTGTGCGTGAGTCCGGCATTGACAAATGCTTCACTTATCAGTTGCTCGCCGTCGGTTATCGCAGCGCTCGCTGTTTTTGCGGACGAATCAAGCGCGAGTATCTTCAATTTCGGCACCCCTCTCCAAAGTAATTATGCGTTCATTTTCGTTATCATTCTTGGATATCGAAACTCTAATCGAATTTTCGGGCAGACAGTTCTCGATATTTTCGCTCCACTCAATCACGAGCACGCCGCCCATATCGAGATAATCGAAAAATCCGGTTGAATAAAGATCGTCCCAGGTAGTAATCCTGTACATGTCAAAATGATAAATCGGTATATCCGCCGGATACTCATGCACAAGCGCAAATGTCGGGCTGCTGACTTCGCCGTCAAAGCCCATTCCATGCGCAAGTCCTCTTGTAAACGCAGTCTTGCCTGCGCCGAGATCACCGAACAGGGCGACAACATCCCCTGCTTTGAGGCTTTTGCCGAGCTGAGCGCCGAACTCCTCGGTCTGTTTTGAAGAATAAGAATGAAAAACCGTCTTCATCTGAAAAATACCGCTGCCTTGCATTAAATTCAAATAATTATATCACACAAATCAAAGATATAAAAGTATTTTACTTGAATTTGATTAAATTTCGCTTTATAATATCAGTATAATTTCTAAGGAGCTGCCAATGAACATACTTCAGGCAATCAAAAGAGGATTAAAAACTACGGACAAACTGCTGATGTCGCTCTGCCTTCTGACATCGCTGTTCGGCGTTCTTATGGTCTACAGCGCCACATACAGCAGCCTTGAGGACGGGAGCCTTATCAGCCGTACAGCACTTGTCATGCTGCTCGCAGTGATTGTCGGTGTGGCGATGTGCATAGTCATATCATTTATCGACTACGAAATAGTTCTCCGCTTCTGGATGATAATCGGCGGCGTGTGCCTGCTGATGATGCTTCTGCTTTTCCCGTTCGGCAGCGGAACGGCGGACAGACCGGATGCAAGAACATGGTTCGATTTCAAAGTCATCAACTTCCAGCCGTCCGAGCTTTTCAAAATAGCATTTATAATAACATTCGCCGTTCATCTCGATTATGTCGGCGAGGATATAAACAAGCTTAAAAATGCCTTGCTTCTCTGCGTTCACGGCGGAGTTCCGGCACTGCTTGTCATTCTGACCGGCGACCTCGGCTCTGCGCTCGTATTCGTTTCGATATTCATCGGTATGATGTTTGCCTCCGGTCTTGCCGCGAGATATTTTGCAGCCGCCGGAGCCGTCATACTTGCGGCTGTTCCCGTGCTCTGGTTCGCATTCTTCAGCGACTTCCAGAAAGGCCGTATTCTTGCTGTATATGCCCCGAGCAAGCTCGACACGGCGCTTTATAAGAAATATATCTTCCAGCAGCAGCAAAGCGTCAACGCCATCGGCAGCGGAAGATTTTTCGGACGAGGGTTCCTCAAAGGTGCGTATACCCAGTCGCACTCAGTCCCCGTCAACGACAGCGATATGATATTCTCCGTTATCGGCGAAGAACTCGGATTTGTCGGCGCTTTTGCGGCGCTTGCGCTTATAGCGCTGATAATTGTCAAGATAGTATTTGTCGGCAAACAGGCCAACACAAATATGGGTTCGCTCGTCTGCTACGGCACTGCGGTTATGATTGGCTCGCAGGCTATTATGAACATCGGAATGTGTTTGAAACTCCTCCCCTGCATCGGTATCACTCTGCCGTTTTTCAGCTCCGGCGGCTCATCAAACCTCTGCATATATATCGCGATAGGGCTTGTCATGAGCATCTACAGGTGCAGTCAACGCGGTGAGGTAACAAACTTCAGATATAACAGGATAAGCACACCTTTCAACTAAATAAAAGACGCTGTACGAAATACTACAGCGTCATATTATATTTTCAGACAAGGAGATCAAAATGAGTCAAGCAGTTAAACCCGTAAGAGGTTCAACGGAACAGCCCGACCACATAATGCTCAGCATAAAGGGCGACGCCGCAACCTCGATGACCGTCACCTGGAGAACCTGCACAGATATCAAGGAGGGCTATGTTCTCTACCGCGAGGACGGCAGCAGTGAAGTTATGCGCGCCGATGCGGCGACGGAAGTTTTCAAAAGCGACATCGACATAAGCAATATGTTCTGGGCGGACCTCACAGGGCTCAAGCCGGACACTAAATATCTCTACACCTGCGGCAGCGACAACCACAGGAGCGAAGAATTCTATTTTTCAACCGCGCCAGAAAATCTCACGAAATTCAAATTTCTCTGCGTATCGGATCAGCAGAAGGGCGAGCCGTTTGACTGCCCGGACTATTCGCATTTCAACGGATTTGTCAAAGAGATGCTCGAAAAGAACCCCGACACCCGCTTCATTCTGACCGGCGGCGACAATACCGACTGCGGACAGCATGAGGTTCAGTGGAACGGCGCGTTCAGCGGACTTGTCGGAATATCCGAGCACATCCCGTTTATGATGACTCTTGGCAACCACGATAACCGCGGATTCAAGGACTATAAAAACGCCGTAGGCAGATATTACGCCGAACCTGCGGAGTTCTTTGACAACCAGTTCAAAGGCTCATATGCCTATAATGGCCCTGAAAACTGGAAAACGGAGAACTACACTTTTGACTACGGCAATGTACATTTTGCAATACTCGGAATAAACGGTCCCGAAGAAGTCAACGAATGGCTTATAAAAGACCTCGATGCCTGCGATAAGCAATGGAAAATAGGATCATATCATTTCCCGATATGCTATTCCGGCTCGGACTGCCAAAACTATGATGCTTATCCCGTCATGCGCGAGGGAATGGAGAAGCTTGACATACTCTTCTCGGGTCATGAGCACAATTTTTCAAGGAGCTTCCCCGTCAGAAACGAAGAAATTTTCGACAGACCGTCGCAGGGAACTATACACTATATGCTCGGCAACTCGAATCTGAATCCGCCCGGAACACGCGCCGTTCCGAAGGTCTGGCACAGCGCCTTCTATTCTCAGGAGGAGATGGTCTCGATGGTCGTTGTCGTCGAGGTTGACGGGCCGAAGATAACGCTGACCGCTCATCTCAACGACGGACGCATTGCCGACCGCTGTGTGATAAACAAAGAGACTGATTCGATTGATCCGCCCGCGCTCGCACCTATATACAACACAACGCGGATGAAGTTCAAGGGCATGGATCTCGGTCTCTGCCAGTACACGACCCCATGCGAATTTAAAGATGGAATATGGTTCGCTCCCCTTTCCGTTCTCGTCGGATTCATCGGCGGCGAAGTCAGAAAGACTCCGGGCAAGGTGTATCTTGACATTTACGGTCACAATGCGGAATTCACGCTTGACAGCGACGTGGCGCAGACCGACCGTGGCGAGCTCAAGCTTCCCGCAAAGGTCTACAGAGGCAAGAGAGATCAGCTCTACATACCGCTCGACGGAGTTAAGGCGTTTGAAATGCGCTGGGCATATGCGCCGCGCAACAACTTTGTTTCCATAGAGCACGAGAGCGAAGACAAGCCGATAACCGTTCAGCCCTAAAAATATGCAACAAAACGCCGGACAGCGTACACAGCCGTCCGGCGTTTTTTATGTTGTTTGTTCCTGCCGCTTTATTCCGAAAATGAGTCTGAGTATTCCGGAAAAAAGTTTAGGGCTTCTGACTACTACCACTTTCATCTCATTCTCACCCTCCGTCACCAAAAGCTTCGTGAGGCGGTGCAGATAAGCAAAAGCAGGATGAGCATAAGAATAATGAACAGCGAATACGGGAAGAATTTTGCGGCGATTATCCCGGCCGCAAATGAAATTATTATGATACACACAGACCCGTTTCTGCCGCATCCGCATCTTCTCACGCTCGCCACCGCCCTTACATATAACAGTCTCGCCTTCAGTCCATTATATACAAAGCGCGGCGTTTGCGTTACTTTATTTCTTTTCCCATTCTTTTATATCTTTTGCTTCGTTGTAGAGAGCAATATAGCTGTTGTGGCGCGATTCGCTGATTTCACCCGATTCAACGGCGGCAACTATTTCGCAGCCCTTGTCATTAATGTGCCTGCATGAAGTGAATCTGCATTTCCCGAGATATTTTTCAAACTCGGGGAAGCAAAACGGAAGTTCGTCAACAGGTATCATCTCGCTGTTCTCTCCGGTCAGGGAAGAAAATCCGGGCGTATCCGCAACATATCCGCCGCAAAGCCTATAGAGTTCAACAGCCCTTGTCGTGTGTCTGCCTCTGCCGAGCTTGTCACTTATTTCGCCCGTTTTCAGCGAAAGTTCGGGAGCGATGAGATTAAGAAGCGACGACTTCCCGACGCCGGTATTGCCCGCAAAAGCACTTATATGACCGCTGAGCATAGCTTTCACTTCGTCGGCTCCCCTGCCGTCGCGGCTCGACACCGAAAAGAACGGTATGCCCGCTTTTTCATATATGCCGCGAAGCTCGGAAGTGTCTCCGAGGTCGTCTTTTGTGATTACTATAACAGGCTCTATATTCTTCCAGCAAGCTATCGCGGTCATTTTGTCAATTATCAGCGTGCTCGGATTAGGGTCGCGCACGGACGAAAGAATAAACAGCCTGTCAAGATTCGCAACCGGCGGGCGCATCAGCTCGCTGCGGCGCGGATATATCTTTTCGATAGTGTTGTTTGCCCCGTCCTCGCCGATAAGTATATCAACCTCATCGCCGACGAGCGGCTTCCGTCCGCTTTTGCGGAAGATTCCGCGGGCTTTGCACTCAAATACCGCATCGGCGGTCTCCACAAAGTAGAGACCACCGATTCCTTTTAATATTATTCCTTTTTTGACATCTGCCATAACAAAGACCTTAGCCGACAAACTTGCCGACGGTTATAATTACTGTTGTGCTCAAAGGATATGCTTTGGAGCTGTTCTTCGGGGTCTGAGAAATAACCTTTCCGTTCTTCGAAGAATCAACAACGTTTATATAATTGACTTCAACGGAGGTAAAGCCGTGACTCTTGAGAATGCTTATCGCCGAAGCTTCATTGCTGCCGACAACATTGGGGATTGTCGAACTTTCGGAAACGTCATGTCGCTTGACATTTGATATCTCCGCAGGGCTCTTTGTGAAGTCAACATTGCACTCATAATACAGCTCGGAGTCAATATAGACCTTGATGTGATTGCTGCTGCCGGAGCCGTTTACGGTTATGGTGTACTCGCTTCCGTCGAGAATAACGCTCTGATCCATAAATACATTATTATTGTTTGCAGCCTTTATGGACTTAGAAGTGCCGCTCGAATATTTGGGAAGCGTTATGGTTATATTCGCCTCAGAAGAAGCCGCAACACCTGTGCTGACGGTAACTCTTATCTTCGTTCCCTCAGGCACTTTCTCGCCCTCGGCATAGCTCTGCTCGATAATAGTGCCCTTGGGCTTATCGCTGTTCTTCTCATCTATTGTCTCATCAAGAACAAGGTTGAGAGACTCAAGTATAGCCTTTGCGTTCTCGACATTTTCATCTATAAGCTTGGGAACTTCGATAAGCTCCTGCTCGCTCGCATAATAAATTGTTATTGTCGAGCCCTTTGACACCTGTCTGCCGTATTCCGGCGAGGTGCTAAGAACAGTACCCGCCTTTTCCGTGCTCTGCTGAGGAACGGAGTAGACCTCAAAGCCCGCGTTCTTGAGCTTTGTTATAGCATCGTTGAGCTGATACTTGAGAACATTCGGAACAGATGCTTTTTCTTCACTGACCGCGACGGTAACGGTGATAACATTGTTGGACTTATCAACCTTTGTGCCTGCCGCAGGATCCTGCGCATAAACCTGACCGGGCTCATAGAAGCTGTTCTGGACTTCGTTGACTTTGATAACAAAGTTCTTATAATCGTCGTTGCCGAGAATTTCCTCAGCATAGTTTTTATTTATGAGCTTCGGCACAGTAAGCTTTCTGTTGAAAACATCCGTGAATGAATACAGGCAAATAAGAACTATCGCGAGAACGGCGACAAATCCGATAACGATTCCAGAAAGAATCGGGATCATCTTGTTTTTCTCTGTAGTCTTGTTGGTCTCTTCCGGTGCCGGCTGCGGATTGTCTATAACACGCGTGTCGCTGGAGTTAGCCATGGGTACAGTGACCGGTGCGGTCTTGTCAACGAACTTTGTCGGCTCGTTGTCGACAAAATAGCTGTAGTCAAATTTTATTGCGGGGTTGCGCTTGAACTCCTCAAGATCAAGAATCATCTCTGCGGCAGACTGATATCTGTCCTTCGGGTTCTTCTGCATAGCGCGCATGGTTATCTGCTCGAGTCCCTCAGGAATGGAGCTGTTTATCTCACGCGGCTTTACCGGGTCTGTCTGGAGCTGCATAATGGCGACCGAGACGGAATTATCCGACTGGAAAGGCAGCTGACCCGTGAGCATCTCGTACATAACGACACCGACGGAATAGATATCCGACTTGTCGTCGGTTATATCCCCGCGAGCCTGCTCGGGGCTGATATAATGAACCGAACCGATAGCGGTATCGGTCATTGTTCTCGTTTCGCTTCTGCTGAATCTCGCGATGCCGAAATCGGTAACTTTGATAGTACCGTTTTCAAGAAGCATTATGTTCTGCGGCTTGATATCGCGGTGAACAATGCCCTTGTCATGGGCGTGCTGAAGAGCGCGGAGAATCTGCGTTGTAAAATGCACGGTCTCCTTCCACGATATAACGCCCTGCTGCTCAATATACTCCTTGAGCGTGATGCCCTCGACATACTCCATAACTATATACTGAAGCTTGTCGCCGTAGCTGACATCATAAACCTTGACTATGTTCGGATGAGAAAGCACAGCTATCGCCTTGGACTCATTCTTGAATCTGCGGCGGAACTCCTCGCTTGCAAGGAACTCATCCTTGAGAATTTTGACGGCAACCGTCCTGTCGTCGATATTGTCGTAGGCCTTATAGACAACTGCCATTCCGCCAACGCCAATGACTTCCTGAAGTTCATACCTTCCGTCAAGTCTTTTTCCGACATAATTATCCATTAAATCTCACACTCCTGTTGGGATACAGAAACCTAAAACGCCATTGCAACAACAGTGATATTGTCCCCGCCGCCGTTCTCGTTGGCAAGGTTTATCAGCCTGTCTGCAAACTCGTAATAATGATTGTCTCTGGTGGCATTATATATATCATCGGTCTCAACATAATTAGTCAGACCGTCAGTGCAAATGATAATAACGTCTCCCTCATCAAGAGTATCCTGATAATAATCCGTCTCTATGTCCGCGCTCACTCCGAGCGCTCTTGTGATTATATTCTTTCGAGGGTGATCCTTAGCCTGTTCCTGAGTCAACTCGCCGTGTTCAACCATATCCTGAACAACCGAATGATCTCTCGTGAGCTGGGTTATACCCTCCTGCGAAATGCGGTAAGCTCTGCTGTCTCCGGCATGAACGAGATAAAGCTCTTTGTCTCTTATCATGGCGGCAACGACCGTCGTGCCCATGCCGTTGAGGCTCTCAACCGAGCATGACATTTCATAAATAGAAGAATTGGCATTCTCGACAACAGAGGTCAGAAGATTTTTTATCGATCTGTCGCTCATTCCGTGCTGGTAGCCGGAAGCTATTTTTTCGCTGATCATCTTAACGGCAGTCTGGCTGGCAACGCTTCCGCCTGCCGCGCCGCCCATGCCGTCGCAGACAACAGCCCAAACTACGCCGCCGGGAAGCTCTCCCGCAGCGAACGAATCCTGATTGTCTTTTCTGACTTTTCCCTGGTCTGTCTTTGCAACAATTTTCATATCTTCCCCCGGAAATTGAGAAAATTCCGAATTGAGCTTACTGCTCTTTTATTTTACGAAGCCGAAGCTGGCCGCACGAAGCATCTATATCCGAGCCGAGCTTCCGCCTTACCGTAACATTTATCGATTTCTTTTCGAGTATGCTTATAAACTGTTCAATGCGCTCCGGCGTTGACGGTTTATAAGGACTCTCGGCAACCTCGTTGACAGGTATGAGATTGACATGGCACAGCATACCTTTCAAGAGCGCCGCAAGCTTCTGGGCGCACTCGTCGCTGTCATTGACTCCGCCGAGCATTGCATATTCAAACGATATTCTTCTCGAAGTTACCTTTGCATATTCACGGCACGCCGGCATCAGCTCGTCGAGCGAATACCGCCGGTTGATCGGCATTATCTTTGATCTGAGCTCGTTATACGGCGCGTGAAGCGATATCGAAAGCGTGAGCTGAAGCTTTTTTTCAAGCAGTTTGTATATCCCGGGAACTATTCCGCAGGTGGAAAGCGATATATTTCTCATGCTTATGTTGAGCCCGTCTTCACAGGTCACAAGCTCAAGAAAACGCATAACATTATCAAAATTATCGAGCGGTTCACCCATGCCCATGAGGACAATATGGGAGATTCGGATATTCTCGTCGCGCTGAGCGGTATATATCTGACCGAGGATTTCCGACGGAAGCAGACTTCTGACATAACCACCCAAAGTGGACGCGCAGAACGAGCAGCCCATTTTGCAGCCTATCTGAGTCGAGACGCAGATAGTATATCCGTACTTGTATTTCATCAAAACGCTTTCGGCATATTCATTGCCGCCGAAACCGAAAAGGTATTTAACCGTTCCGTCCTCTGCGGATATCTGCTTGCGCTCGATAGTGCACTTTTTAAGCGGCAATTCTTCTTTCAGCTTCTCGCGCAGAGACAGCGGAAGATTGGTCATCTCATCGTAATCGAGAGCGCATTTCTGATGGATCCACGAATAGATCTGCTTCGCTCTGTATGACGGAAGTCCCATCTCGGAAAGAGCCGCAGAAAGCTCGGTAAAGTTCATTGACTTTACATCAGTTGTATTCAAAAGGCTCACTCCGTTCTGGTAAATGCGGCGATAAAGAAGCCGTCCGTTCCATGTATCTGAGGCATCAAAGTCAAGTAATTTTTGTTGCCGTCTACCCTTTTTATGTCAGGGAAAAGCTTAACAGCCTCAAAATTTTTATGTTCGCTGAGAAACTTGCTGCAAACCTCAGAATTCTCTGCCGGATTCAGCGAGCAGGTAGAATAGACTAACCGACTGCCAACCTTGACATATTCAGAGGATGAACACAGGATATCATACTGCAAAACAGGTAATTTGTCAATATCTTCAAGGGTTTTATAGCGTATCTCGGGCTTTCGGCGGAGTATTCCGAGTCCCGAACAAGGTGCGTCGCACAAGACTCTGTCCGCTTTCTTCAAAGCCGGATTAACTTTTGCGGCATCGTTAGGTATAACCGCGATGTTATCAAGCCCGAGTCTTTCAGCTCCGTTTTCAATAAGAGCGAGCCTCGATGGATAAACATCCATGGCAAGTATTTTACCTTTACAATTTGTCAGTTCGGCAAGTGTAAAGCTTTTACCTCCGGGTGCTGCGCACATATCATATACGGTATCTCCCGGCTGCGGGTCGAGCGCCATGCAGCAAAGCTGCGACGAAAGATCCTGCACATGAAAAAGTCCTTTTTTATATGCATCAAGATGCTCCACCGCGCCGCCGTTCACCAATTCAAGTGCGTTCGGGAAGCCGTTGATTTTCCTGCCCTCAACACCCTGACGGGCTAATATCTCTATAAGCTCGTCCGCTGTACATTTCTGTGTATTCACACGGACAAATATCTTCGCGCGCTCAGACATTGCTTCAAATATTTCGCAGGCGGTCTTATCGGAATAAGCGTCCGCAAAAAGCCTAACAGTCTGCTCCGGAACGGAATATTTGACGCTCATAAATTTGAGTCTGTCCGATTCATCGGGAAGCTGCAATCCGTTTGAAGTCACCTTTCTGAGCACTGCATTCACAAGTCCCGCCGCAAACTGCGCACGGTTGTTTTTGACGAGCTTCACGCTCTCGTTGACTGCCGCGCTCTCAGGAATCCTGTCCATAAACAGCAGCTGATAAGTGCCGATGCGCAGCGCAATGAGCACCTCCGGCTTGAGCTTTTTCAGCGGCTGACGCAAATAAAGCGAGATGTTATAATCAAGCGTAATAAGCCTTTCGAGCACGCCGTATACGAGTGCCGTCAAAAGAGCTGACTCGCCGTCGGCCCCGTCTTTCGACGAGAGCTGTGCATCGAGAGCAAGATTCGAATACGCCCCGCTGCGCTCGACTTTATAAAGTATTTCAAACGCGCTCTGGCGTGCGCTCTTACTCATTAACGATACACTCCGTTCAATTTCTTCGATTTCTGCCGCTGAAGCGTATAACAAACCTCAGCAGATTTGCAAGCGCCACGAGAAGCGACGCAACATATGTCATCGCCGCCGCAGAAAGCACTTTCCTTGCGCCTGCGCGCTCGTCATCGTCCAAAACACCGGTTTCTTCAATAACTTTCAGCGCTCTGCGACTTGCATTGAACTCTACCGGCAAAGTGACAAGCTGAAACACCGCGATAAGTGCATAGAGCAGCAGTCCGAATGTGATAAGCGGCTCAAAGCTGAGAATATATCCCAATATTGCAAGCGGCAGACCTATAGTTGAACCGATATTACAGACTGGGATAATCGCGTTTCTGATTTTTATCGGCATATAGCCCTCTGCATGCTGCGCGGCGTGCCCTGCCTCGTGGCATGCAACGCCTATGGCGGCTATCGAAGTGTTGTTATAGACTTTATCCGAAAGCCTTATAACATTCGTCCTCGGGTCATAGTGATCTGTTAAATCACCCGCTACGCGCTCTATGCGCACATCGTTTATTCCGTAATATTTGAGCACCTGCATCGCCGCCTGCGCGCCGGTAAGTCCGCGCGAGCTGAGTCTTTTTGACTGCGAAGCGAAAGTGGTCTTTACTTTTATCTGCGCCCACAGCGCAATAAGCATCGCCGGGACAACGAGAATCAGAAAATAGTAATCATAGTAATACATCCAGCCCATAAGCCGAACCTCCTAACGGTCATTCAAAGAATGCGCCCTTTTCAATCGGATTGCCGCGCAGGAAATCCTGAGCCGGCATCGCCCGTTTTCCGGGAGCCTGAAGAACGAGTATCTCAACGGCGTTGCCGTCTCCGCAGGAAACAACAAGGCGTTTGCCGCTTTCAATTATCTCTCCCGGCTTTCCGCTGCACGCACCCGCAAGGCGCGACAAATGTATCTTTATGACCTTGCCGTCGAGTTCGCCCGACGCACCCGGCCATGAATACAGTCCTCTTATCTTATCATGTATATGCTGTGCGGTATCATTCCAATCTATTTTTGAAAGCTCCTTGGTAAGTATAGGAGCATATGTGCTCTTTTCGTTATCCTGCTTTACAGGATGGAGATCGCCCGCCTGAAGCGCAGATATAGTCTCGCGCATAACTTCCGAGCCGAGTGATGACAGTCTGTCATGGAGTTCTTCGGCAGTCTCGTTTTCGCCTATTTCAACGCTCTTTGAGATAAGCATATCTCCGGTATCGAGTCCCTCGTCCATCTGCATGGATGTGACTCCGGTGCGCTTTTCTCCGGTGATTATAGACCACTGGATGGGTGCCGCGCCGCGCAGTTTCGGGAGCAGAGAGGCGTGCATATTGATGCAGCCGTACTTCGGCGCATGTATAAACTCGCCGGGAAGTATCTTTCCGTAGGCGACGACTATCGCAAGGTCTGCATTGAGCGACTTAAAAAGCTCTTTTGCTTCGTCTGTTTTCAGTGTTTTCGGCTGATATACGGGGATATCATATTTGAGTGCAAGCTCTTTGACGGGCGGCGGAGTAAGAACGCCGTGGCGTCCTTTTGGCTTGTCCGGCTGAGTGAACACAGCGCAGACATCGTGTTCGTCGTCTATAAGTGCCTGAAGGCACGGAACGGAAAAATCCGGAGTGCCCATAAAAACTATTCTCATAAATTCTCCTTATGCTCCATCGGGTCTGCGAGTCTCTGAGTGAACAGGATTCCGTCAAGGTGATCTATCTCATGGCAGAAGCATCTCGCCTTGAGTCCCTCGCCCTTTAGAACCTGCCACTTGCCGTTTCTGTCCTGAGCCTTGACTTTCACCACTGCCGGGCGGATGGTCGTGCCGTACTCTCCGGGGATTGAAAGGCAGCCCTCGGCTTCGCGCTGTTCGCCGTCACGGAAGATTATCTCGGGATTCACGAGTTCAATGCAGCCGTCGCCGACATCGAGGACAACTACCCTCTTGAGAATACCGACCTGCACCGCAGCAAGACCGCAGCCGTCGTTTGCATACATTGTCTCTTTCATATCGTCAATGAGCTGAGCCAAGCGGTCATCAAACTTTTCGACCGTCCTGCTGTGCTTTTTAAGCATCGGATCGCCGAGCTTAACTATGTTTCTCATCGCCATTTTATAGTCCTCCTTCGATCATACGGTTACTTCGGGGTTCATGTCGGCATAGACGGAGACATCTGAAAATTTGCTGTCGCCGTAAAAATCTTTTAGTATCTCCGATATCATGCTGCGGAATCCCTTGGTGTTTCTGCATTTTATTATGAGTCTGTATCTGTATTTTTTATTGACTCGCGGCACTCGCGCGGGCAGAGGTCCGAGAACGATAAGCTTTTCATTTTTATATTCCCCTGCCGTCAGTTCTTTTATTTTGTCGAGCGTACGCTGAGAAGCGACACGGGTCTTGACTTCGTCCGCGCCGGAAAACCCGACAACGCATATATCGCAAAACGGCGGATATATCATTAAACGCCTCATGCGTATTTCTGTATTATAGAACGCATCGTAGTCCTGCTTTGCCGCAAGCCTTATTATCTCATTTTCGGGCGTCAGTGTCTGAATAATAGCTTTTCCGGGGTGCTCTCCGCGTCCCGAGCGGCCGACGACCTGAGTGAGCAGCGAAAAAGTGCGTTCGAGACTTCTGAAATCGTCGTTATAAAGCTGCTGATCGACCGAAACAACAGCCGCAAGCGTAACATTTTCAAAGTTCAAGCCTTTTGCGACCATCTGGGTGCCGACGAGTATATCATAATCGCCTCTCGCGAAAGCATTCAGGCACTCTTCGTGAGCGAATCTCGACGAAGCGGTATCGGTATCCATACGCATGATACGCGCTCCGGGCACGGCCTTTTCAAGCTCGTCTTCTATTCTCTGCGTCCCGAACCCGGCATATCTCAGCGCGGGCTTGTGGCAGGACGGGCACTCCTGCGTAAAGCGCATGGAATATCCGCAGTAATGGCACATCAATCTGCCGTTTGCCGCATGATAGGTCATGGAAATACTGCAGTTCGGACAGGTCACAACCTCGCCGCACGCAGTGCACGAGACAAATGTATTATATCCGCGGCGGTTTATCAGCACTATTGACTGCTTGCCGTCCGTGCGGTTTTTGTTCAGCTCCTCTATAAGCTTATGACTCAGCTCGCGGTTTTCCGTCTGCTGTTCGTTGCGCATATCAACGGTAATGACCTGCGGAAGCACTGCTTTGCCGTATCTGTTCTTCAGCTCATAGAGAGAATACTTGCCGCTCTTCGCCGCGGCGAAAGACTCGACGCTCGGCGTAGCGGACGCGAGCAGAGTCAAGCCTTTATGCCATGCGGCACGGTATCTCGCCACGCTTTTGGCGTTGTAGCGCGGAGTCTGCTCAGATTTATATGTATGCTCCTGCTCTTCGTCGATTATTATAAGTCCGATATTTTCAAGCGGCGCAAAAACCGCAGAACGGGTGCCTATAACTATTTTTGCATCGCCGTTCTTGACGCGCTTCCACTCATCAGCTCTTTCTCCGGCGGACAGTGCGCTGTGAAAAACCGCAACGCCGTCATTGTATCTCGAATGAAACACCGAAAGCGTCTGCGGGGTCAGCGATATTTCCGGCACCATAACTATAACCGTTTTATTATCTGCAAGAACCGCATCTATAAGCTTCAAATAAACTGATGTTTTGCCGCTTCCGGTAACGCCGTAAAGAAGTGCAGTCTTACCCGTACCGCTTTTGTAATCCTCGAGCAGACCGCCATAGGCTTTCTGCTGTTCGTCGGTGAGATGAATCTCGCCGCTGTCATATGCGCTTCGCACAGCGTATCTGCTGACGAAGCTACGAAGCTCTTCGCGCTCAAAGCATTCGACAACGCTTTTCTTTTCGAGCGCGGATATGACTGACGGCGTATAGCCCGTGAAATAGCACAGCTCTTTAACACTCACAGAGCCGACATCCTTCAGAACATTGACAACTTCGCTCTGCTTCTTCGTCATCTGAATATCGTCCGCGCCCTCGCACAGGCGCACCATACGGATGTTATTATCCCCGATGTTGCGCACAGCATCGTCGTTTGCGGCAAGAAGTCCGGCTTTAAGAAGGCGTTCCGGAATATCCGAAGAAACATCAAAGCCGAGAGTTTTCAAAAAATTCTCGGGCTTGACATAGCCCGAACGCGAGAGCAGATAGTCATAGACCTGCTTCTCATCGGAGTCGAGCGAAGCAATAACACTCTCATCAACGCCGGGTACAGCGCAGAATGAGCGTATTATTTTATGGTTTATCCCGGCGGGCAGCATAGCCTTGACCGCTTCATAGTATGTACAAAAAGTCTGTTCGGATATCCACCGGGCAAGCGACATCATCTCATTACTAAGAAGCGGCGCTTCATCGAGCACCGCTGAGATAGACTTTATTCTTTTTCCTTGAGTCGAATCGGTCAGCCGCGTGATAATTCCTATGCGCTTTCTGTTGCCGATGCCGAACGGTACGGCAACGCGGCAGCCTACGAGAGCTTTGCCCTCGAGCTGCTGCGGTATGCTGTAATCATAGTCCTTATCGAACGTACAGTTGACGTTCTCGACGGCGACCTGTGCGTACATTTGAGTCACACTCCGTGAAAAAGCGTCAGATGTTGCGGATCTCTTCCGGCTCGATAATGATATATTTGCCGCTGAGGATCTCATCGATAGCCATGGAGACGGGCTTCTCGGTAAGGATTATCTGCTTCTCCTCGGCATCTTCGGAGATAGCGCGTGCTCTCTTTGCGGTAGCCGTAACAAGAGAATAACGGCTCAGGTGATTTTTAAGAACGCCTCTGAGATCAGGATTAAACATTGTTGATTACCTCACTTATAATGTTTTTGCAGCGAAAAGTTTTCTGCTTTTCCGCATCAAGAATAGTGCATATATCACTCACGGCATATGAAACTATGTCGTTGATGACTATGTAGTCATATTCAACGGCGCGCTTTATCTCGTCAACTGCGATGGTAAGGCGGCGCTGGATATCTTCCTCGTCCTCGCTCTCGCGGCAGCGAAGTCTCTCTTCGAGGGCTGCCATTGACGGGGGCATGAGGAATATGCTGACGGCTTCGGGATAGAGCTTGCGGATTTTCTCCGCGCCCTGAACCTCGATTTTGAGGAACACGGTTCTGCCCTGGGCAAGAAGTTCGTCAACGGGAGCTTTGGGAGTTCCGTAATAATTTATGCCGTACTGCGCATATTCAAGAACCTGTCCCTCATCTATCTTGCGCATGAAATAGTCTTTGTCAACGAAATAATAGTGTATTCCGTCAACCTCCCACTCGCGCTTTTTGCGCGTCGTCATGGAAGTGGAGACTTTGATATTCATGTCGCGCTTGGTAAGCTCGGTCAGAATGGTATCCTTGCCGGAGCCCGACGGACCGGAAAGGATGACCAGAAGACCGTTGTTGTTATTATTCATCGCTTTCTTCCTCCTCAATATCAAGCTCATCGCCGTCATTGTTGAGGCGGTTTGCTACTGTCTCGCTCTGCAGATAAGTAAGAATAACATGGTCGCTGTCGGTTATTATGACAGCGCGTGTGCGTCTGCCGTGGGTCGCATCGATAAGTGTTCCCCTCTCCTTGCAGTCCTGAATTATCCTCTTTATCGGGGCTGATTCGGGGCTGACTATAGCCACAAGACGATTAGCATTGACCATATTGCCAAAGCCAATGTTTATCAGCTTCATTATGATAATACCTCCGCAGTTATTCGATATTCTGTATCTGTTCTCTGATCTTCTCGATCTCAGCCTTGACATCGACAACGCAGCGCGCTATCTCGATATCCTGAGCCTTTGAACCGATAGTGTTTATCTCTCTGTTTATCTCCTGAACGAGGAAATCCATCTTTCTGCCGATGGCGCCGCCATCCTCTTCAAAGAGCTTTTTAAACTGATCAATATGACTGCGCAGACGAACCGTCTCCTCCGCCACAGCGACCTTGTCGGCATATATCGCCGCCTCGGTCAGCAGGCGCTGCTCGTCCACATGGACATCACCGAGAACCTCGCGCATTCTCGTGAGGAGCTTTTCGTTATATTCTTTTACGGTCTGCGGAGAACGCTCTTCGATAAACGCGACCTTGTCGATTATGAAATCAAGGCGCGAAGTGACATCATCCTTGAGCTTTCCGCCCTCGACAGCACGCATGGCGATGAATCTTTCGAGTGCTTCTGCCGCAACGCTGAGAACATCGGCGCAAATCTTTTCTTCATCTTCTGGCTCTTTCGAGACAGTGAAGATATCATTCACTCTCGCAAGATCAGACACTTTTATATCATTCTCGATCCCGCAGATCTCGGAAAGTTCTTTGTAAGCCGCAAGATAACCTTTTGCGAGCGCACTGTTGAGCTTGACGACAGCCGATTCCTCGCCAGCCGTGTCTATCTGGACATAACACTCGACCTTGCCTCTTGATATTTTTCCCTGGAAAAAGCTCTTGAGCTTTTCATCAAGGAAGCCAAAATTTCTGGGTACACGCGATGAAAATTCAAAGTATCTGTGATTTACGCTCTTGAGCTCAAGAGTTATATCCATTCCGTCGAACGAGCCTGTTGCCCGTCCGTATCCGGTCATGCTTTTTATCATCGGAAGGACTCCTTTTCGTCGGTCTTTTAAATCGTTTTATTTTATCAGTTTAAGCATACATTTGTCAATATGTGAGGCGCATAAAAAGGGTTATTTAGTGCAGTGACCGCAGCTACCCGTAAGAGCGGACGGTATATCGGACTCATAAAAGCCGTTTTTCTCTTCAAAACCGAGAGTTACAAACGGCTCTTTTTCAACTCTGCCTACATCCGCCCGCGCCATATAAGCGCTGCGGTTGGCGGCAAAATTCAGCGCGCTGCGTACAAGCCCCTCTGCAACGAGCCTGTCCCCGTCACGGGTTTTCACGCTCAGGATTTCAGCATAGGTTCCACCGAGCGAGAACATGCATTCGCCGATATTCTCCCCGTTTTCCTCTGCGCGGTATCCGTGAGTTTTGTCATCTATATCAAACGGCTTGAATTCAAGCATTTTATCTTCTTTTCTCCTTTTTGTTCGCCTTTGCGCCGGCAGCCGAAAGTATATGCGAAACCTCCTGCGGGGTCAGCTCGCGCCACTTGCCCTGGGGAAGCATGCCGAGCTTGACCCCGGCTATCGCGGTTCTCTTGAGGCGTGCGACCTCGATTCCGAGCTCATCGCACATTCTTCTTATCTGTCTGTTTCTGCCCTCGAAAAGAACTATTTCTATAACCGCTCTGTCGTCGCGCTTTTCGAGCACCGTCACCTGCGCCGGAGCGGTCATTCTGCCGTCAATCATCATTCCGTCGCTCATAGCAGCTATCTGCTCATCGGATATGTCCGGTCTTATGGTAACTCTGTAGACTTTTGCAACATGCTTTGACGGGTGCATCACGGCGTTTGCAAATTCTCCGTCATTAGTCAGCAAAAGCAAACCCTCGGAGTTTCTGTCGAGCCTGCCTATCGGATAAACTCTCTCGCCGACATCCTCGACAAGCGACGCCACACATCTGCGCCCAAGCTCATCGCTCATCGTCGTGACAAAACCGCGCGGCTTGTGAAGCATAATATATTTTGCAACCGTTTTATTTTCTATTTTTTTGCCGTTGAGCGTTATTATATCGCGCTTTGGATCCACAGAGTCGCCTATCTTTGCAACAGTGCCGTTGACTTTAACAGCACCTTTTGCGATAAGCTCCTCCGATTTTCTGCGCGACGCAACGCCGCATTCGGACATATATTTCTGAAGTCTTATTCTGTCATCTGACAAATGATTCACATCCAATTTCTGAGAATGTTCTTTATTTTTTCAATAAACTTTTTTATTCGGCTTTTTTCTTTTTGGGGCTCTTTGGGAACAATATTTTGCACCCGAACCGCGCCCGCCGTCAGAATTTCCGCCCGGTCTACTACATTGCCGTCAATTATAAGTTCAACCGAGCCAACCACCGTATTTTCTTCTATCGGTGCATATTCAAACTTTTTCAGGCTTATTTTCTGCTCTGTCCGCGCAGTTTTGCCTTTTCTCGAGATATATCGGAGCGGTCTTGATAGCTTCAGTGGCACACTTTCGCTTTCCCCGCCCGCAATTTTTAATGAAACTGCGGACATATCAGTGTCCGCTTCATGCCGTTCAACAACCGAAAAGCCGTATTCAAGCATTTTTGAATGGTCGTTCCAGTCGTCCGGCGCATTGAGCGTCACGGCAACAAGCGTAACGCCGTCACGCCGCGCCGCAGAAACAAGGCACCGTCCGCTCTTTTTTGTAAAACCGGTTTTTATTCCGACTGCGTCGTCGTATATACGCAATAGACGGTTGTGGTTCGTGAGCGTGCGGCGATACGGCGGATTGCCATAGCACACAACGGCACTTTTTTGCGAGCAAACAGCGGCAAATTCCGGATTTTTGATAGCGGTGCATCCGAGCAGAGCCATATCATATGCCGTCGAATAGTGTTCTTTTGAATCAAGCCCGGATGGAGTCTCAAAATGCGTATCATTCATGCCGATTTCCCCGGCGCGCTTGTTCATCATTGAAACGAAATTTTCAACATTGCCGCCGAGCGTTATCGCGGTAACATTCGCAGCATCATTACCGGACTGCAAAAGCATTCCGTAAACAAGACCCTCAAGGGTAACTGTGTCTCCCGGAAGAAGCCCCATCGAAGTGCCCTCGATGTTTAGCATATCAGCGCTGACAGTTATCTTCCTCTGCGGGGTCAGCGCTTCTATTGCGAGAAGCGAGGTCATTATCTTCGTTGTGCTAGCCATGGAGCGCCTGTCATGCTCATTCTTGCCGTAGATAAGCTCGCCCGTCTCGGCGACCATAAGCGCCGCGCACGAAGCCGAAACATCCGGCTGGGCAAATACCGTCAGCCCGGACAATACAAAACAGGCCACCGTAAAAACAGCAGTCACAAAAGCAACCGGTCTTAAATTCACCAAACACACCGCCATTCATCATCCGTTACTGATAATGAATATGCGGTGTGCAGGAAAAAAATCAATATAATCCTTCGAGGTTCTCCTCGGTCTTCTTGCCCTTGCCGTCAACGAACTTGTTGACAACATCTGTGACACTGTTGACAACATCAGGAATCATGCCGATGGTTCTCTCGATAGAACCTTCCTCGGTCGAGATATGTTTGATGCTGACCTCGCCGTTGTTGACAACGATGAATGCGATAGGAGTGATGGTGATACCTGCTCCGCCGCCTCCGCCGAAGAGCTCGGCGTTTGACTTCGACGGGAAGTCCGAGCCGCCCGACGCAAAGCCATAGGAGACCTTAGAGACGGGAATAATCTTTATGCCGTCGCCCAGATCCATGGGATCGCCGATGATCGTGCTGACATCAACAAGATCCTTTATCTTTTCGATTGAAGTTCCGAGAATTCCGGATGCTGACTGTTCTTTCATTTTAAAGTCCGCCTTTCATTGGGATTTCAAACAGATTTATTTTTCTTTTTACTGCCCTTGAGCAGCTTCAAAAGCACCTTGAACAAAAGCCTGAATGCAAGGACAACCGCCGCATTCGTAAGCTTTATAGGTCTGACGGAGAGCGAGAGCGCAAACTGAGCTTTATTCTCCTGCGAGATGAAGTCGGGAACAACATTCACCTCATATTTTTTGACCTTCATATTCGAGCATATAAAGCCCATTGAAGGATAGACCGCCGAACACACTTTGCCGTATTTTATGGCATTCTGAGCCGCATCGTCTCCGGAGCTGACTTTCAAAAGGAGCTTCAGATTTTCTATGACAAAGGCTCTGTATATGCTGCCCATAAAGCCGCCGAGCTGAGCCGCCGCGGTCTGAATGAGTTCGACCGTTGCGCCGAAGCCCTGATTCTCATAGAACTCTTTGAAGATGTTTTTCTTGGGTTCGGAGGGTTTGTCCTCCTCTTTCTTTTCTTCCTCGGGCTTTTTCTTTTTCTTCTTTTTTTCTTCTTTCTTTGCCTTTTTTGCCTCTCTCTTCGCTTTCTGTTCCTCGGTCTGCGGGAATATATGCAGCTTTATAAAAAGCCACTGCACATCGAGAGAAAACGAATCGGCATATTCGGCAGTTACACTGACTTTTATCGAAAACAGGATAACTATAAGCGCGATAATGCCCAATATTATGTAAAGAGCTGTCAAACTAACACCTCCTGATTATTCATACATATTTTCGAGCTCGCCGGCATCGACATCGAACTCGTCAAAATCAAAGTCCTCGTCATCTTCTTCCGGTTCCGGCTGAACGGGCTGTGCAGTGCTGTCCTCCGCCGGGACTTCAAAAGTTTTAGCCTCTTCCTTTTCCGTCTCCTGCTCTTTCTCTTCGCGCTCCGGAAGCTCCGGCAATTCGGAGAGAGATTCGATGCAGAAGCACTTGAGAAACTCCGGTGTAGTACCGTAAAGCAGCGGTCTGCCGGGAAGATCAAGTCTGCCCTTTTCTTCAACAAGACCTTTCTGGCACAGCGTAGATATAACTCCCGAGCAATCCACTCCGCGCACCTGTTCGACATAGGCCTTGGTGACGGGCTGATTATAAGCCACAACCGCAAGCACCTCAAACGCCGCCGAAGAAAGCGGAACATTGCGCTTCATATCGAGCACGCTTCTGATATTCTCTGCGTATTCCTGCCGCGTGCAAAGCTGATATCTTTCGCCGAGCTTCAAAAGGCATACACCGCTCTCACGCTCGTCGAGCTGTTCGGCGCAGGAGCGCAGCACGGTTTCGGCATCCTCTATCTCTATATCGAGAGCCTGAGCTATTTTAGCCGTTTCTACCGGCTCGCCCGCCGCAAAAAGTATAGCCTCCGCCGCGGCGCGCATCTGATTGAATGTCAAGCTGATTCTCCCCTCAAAATCTCATCGTCTGTCAGTTATCAAAGTGACCTCGGCATCGCCGCCGTCACCGTTTATCTCAACCTTTTTCGACTTGACGAGCGCAAGCATCGCCATAAAGGTTGCGACCATCTCCGAGCGCGAAGTTGAACGCTCAAAGAAAGATATGAATTTCTGTTTTTTGTTCCTGCCGAGCTTTCTGAGTATGTAAGAAAATCTCGACGAGACGGAAACTATCTTTTTTGCGATTATTCCCGAAAAAGCCTCAACAGGCGGCGGCAATTTGCGCTTGCCCTTTCCGACTGCCGCCATATAAGCTTTGTAAAGCTCGGACGGCTCATGAAGCCTCGTATATGTCATATCGACATCGATTTCCTGCGGTTCGCGCGAAAAGAAGTTGAAGCCGTTCGCCTGCTCCGCAAGCTTGCCCGCCATAAGCTGGCAGTCACGGTACTCCGTGAGTTCACCGCGGAGCTCTTCTGCGAGCCTGTCCGCCTCCTCGTGGACGGGAAGAAGCGATACAGTCTTAATATACACCAAACGCGCCGCCATTTCAAGGAATTCGCTCGTGACCTCGAGATTTTCTTCTTTAAGTTTTTTCATATAATCAAGATACTGATTGATGAGATCCATTATCGGCACATCTTCGATCCTGACCTTATGCTTGCTGATGAGGTGCAGAAGGAGATCCATCGGACCCTCAAAAGATTCAATTTTATAAGAAAGAGTCTCCATAAAAACCTCACATTGCGGATAAAACTATCTGCATGAACATGTCGCCGTATTCGCCGAACGGCTTTGAAACGAGCCATGATATACCGTAGAGCACTTTATCGGTAAGCCAAGACAGCGGAGTCGAGAGCCAGCCGAGAGCGAGCAGAACAAACACCACTATTATGATATAGCGCTCGTACTTCATTATCTGATAGTAGATTTTATTGGGTATAAGCAGCCCGACTATACGCGAGCCGTCAAGCGGCGGAATCGGAATAAGGTTGAAAACCGCAAGGCTGATATTTATCATCGCGGCGTAGAAGAAGAACAGAAACGCTACCCTTGCGACGATGGAATCGTTTGTCTTGCAATAAATAACAAACGAGATGTTCGACAGCAAAATAAAGATAACGGACATTATCAGATTTGAAGCCGGTCCTGCCGCCGCAGTCAGCGCCATACCCGCCTTGGGATTCTTGAAATTGCGCGGGTTCACCGGAACAGCTTTTGCATAGCCGAAGCCGACAAGCAATATCATCACGGCGCCCATTATATCGATATGCGCCATGGGATTGAGTGTCAGTCGCCCGCTGAGCCTCGGGGTATCATCGCCGAGCTTTGTTGCGACAAGCGCATGGGCATACTCATGTATCGGCAAAGTACAAAATACGACAAACGCACTCGCACACAGCCCTATGAGCGTGTCTATTGAAAATCCGTTTCTCAAAAGAGAGCGTATCATTGGTCAAAATCCTTTCCGCTTCAGAATGTATCGGCATATACCGCACGCTGAAGCCCGAATATATCTGTTACTATTTTTACCCGCATCGCATACGGCATGAGCATATCTGCAATTTCAAGCGTCTGCGACGGGTCGCATTCAAAGATTATTCCGCCGTGTTTATTGACATTCGGCAGCCAGCGTGAAGCAATTATACGATAGAAATCGACGCCGTCCGTCCCGCCGTCAAGCGCAGTGACAGGCTCGTGCATGACCTCTGTTGAAAGTCCGCCGAGTTCATCCGTTCTGAGATAAGGCGGATTTGAAACTATAAGATCAGGCGTTTCGAAGATTTTGTCGTCGTAACCGAGAGTTATATCATGCTGAACCGCCTGCACGTTTGTAATCCCGAGTTTTTTGATATTGCGTTTGAGATAGTGAAAAGCTTCGTCGTATTTTTCAAAAAGCCACACATGGGCATCCGGCCGCTCGGCGGCAATCGTAAGCCCGACACATCCGCTTCCGGCGCAAAGATCGAACACCACCGGATATCTGACATTGCGAAGCTTCTCAAGCGCCAGCTCAACAAGCAATTCCGTCTCGGGTCGCGGGACGAGCACACCCTCGCCGACCTCAAATGTCCTGCCGAAGAAATCCCATTCGCCGAGGATATACTGAAGCGGTTCGCCGGATATACGGCGTAAAACCGCACGCTCAACAAGTTCAGCCTGCTCATCGGCAATATCATCGTCGCAGAGCATTATTTTTGTGCGCGAAAGCCCGGTGATATTTTCAACAAGACAAGATGCGTCAAATGATGCATTTTCTATCTGTGCTGCCCTGAGCTTCTCCGCCGCCGTTCTGAGTACCTGTTCAGCTGTCATGGCTTATATCCCCTTTCAGAATGTTTCAAGAAAGCTATATCAGTTTTCTTCTCCGTTCTCTTCGGATATGTTTTCGGTCTCGCCGACTTCTTCGATATTCTCTTTTTTCTCCTCCGGGTGAGGAACAACTGCGTTTATCGCCGCTATTCCGACTTCTATCATGCTGTCGTCGGGCTCCGCGGTGGTTATGCGCTGCATCCAAAGTCCGGGAGCCGAAAGTATCTTGACAAAAAGATTGTCGTGCCTGCCGGCGTATCTGATGAACTCATAGCCGAGTCCCATAACTATCGGCATTATGAGCACCTTGACACAGATCCACACGGGGCGAATATGCGTAAGAGCCGGGAAAGCCAACGCCACCAAAGACGAGACTAAAATGCTGAGTATTATCATGACAAAGATAAAGCTTGTACCGCAGCGCGGATGAAAACGGCTCTGTTTTCTGACATTTTCGACCGTCATCTCTTCGCCGCTCTCGTAGCAGAATATCGACTTATGTTCTGCGCCGTGATACATATAGACGCGCTTTATCTCTTTCATTTTGGAGACCGCCACCATATAGACAACAAATATGATTATTCTGAGCAAGCCTTCAAATATGGTGCGGAGCATTGAGATGTGCTCGCCAGTCCATTTATTTATCAAATCAAACAGGAACGACGGCATCCACACAAACAGCGCAAATGCAAGCGCGAAGCCGAGTACCATTGATATCGCGCCGATGACATTCATCATTTTTTCACCGAAGTGATCGGTTATCCAGCGGTCGAGCTTCGACATATTTTCCTCTTCCTCGCCGAGATCCATTCCGGTCTTTTCAGCTGATTCCATGAGACATCTGTAGCCGAAAATAAGAGCTTCGACAAAATTGACTATGCCGCGTATCATCGGCAGAGCGAAGAATTTATTCTTATCTTTAATTGAATTGAATGTCTTTTTCTCGACCGAGATACTGCCGTCGGGCATTCTGAGCGCCATTGCCTTGCCCTCGGGACCGTTCATCATTATGCCCTCCATCAGCGCCTGACCGCCGACGGAGCCGTATTTAGTTTGAGTTTTTTGCTTCTTCATCGTGTACTTCCTTTTCGTCTGTATAGGTCACTGCTTCTATCGGCAGCGTTATCGTTACGGTGGTTCCCTCGTTTAGAATACTGTCGATATTGAGGGTTCCTCCGTGAAGTTTGACTATTTCATCCGCTACGGCAAGTCCGATTCCCGAACCCGCAACAGTATTGTCCGTTTTATAGAACTTTTCTTTTACTCGCGGAAGATTTTCCGGAGATATGCCCCTACCCGTATCGCTTATAGATATTTCAAGCACAGTAGGGCTGGTTATCTGGGCGAGCACTATTACTCTGCCGCCGTGATAGTTATATTTGATGGCGTTGTCAAAAATATTGATGAACACCTGGCGTATTCTGTCTTCGTCCGCCTCCATCGGCGCGGGCAGCTCGGGGGCGTTGTATATTATTTCTATGCCCTCTTTTATTGCGCGCTCTCTGAATGTGAACACCGTCTCATCAAGTTCGGCGAGAACATCTATCTTCTTGAGCTGGAGATTCATACGGTTGCTCTGAATCTTTGAGAAATCGAGCAGCTCTTCGACCATGCCGGAAAGACGCGACGCCTCGCTGATTATAACGCTCATGCCGCGTTTTGTCAGCGCAGGATCGGTATCGCCGACCTGCATAAGCGTTTCGCCCCAACCCTTTATGGAAGTAAGCGGAGTACGGAGCTCGTGCGATATGGTCGAGATGAAGTCATTTTTAAGCCTGTCAGCATCGTTGAGCTCATCAATCATGTTATTTATCTTGCCGCAGAGCTCACCTATTTCATCATCGTATTTGTAGTTTTCGATTCGGGCGCTGAGGTCGCCGTCCGCGACCTTGCCCGCAACGTTGCCTATATTTCTCAGAGGTCTTACTATAGACCGAGTAAATACAAGTCCGAGTATCGTTGATACGGCAATGATAACCGCGGCTATCAGTCCGATTATAAGGCACGAGAAGCCTATTTGCGAATCGACATCTTCGAGTGAGACAATATATCTTATAGCGCCCGCAGCCGTGCCGTCGGTATTCATGACCGACTCGGTCATTGCCATTATCTTTTCGCCGGTGCTGAGCTTTCCGACCCAGGTTGCCTTACCGGAAGCCGAATTCATCGCCTCGATAAAGTCGGGCATATTCTGCTGAGGCGAGACTTCAAAGCCGCTCGAGGACAAAAGAACATTTCCGCTGTTATCGATTATCCATATCTCCATTAAATCGAGCATACCGCAGTTTTCGATAAACTCTCTGCCGGCAATCGCAAACCCGTCTTCGCTGTTTGCGCCGTAAATGTTAAAGAAAGTGGTTATAAGTTCGCCCGAATTAGTCTCGAGCACATTTTTTATCGATGTATAATAATAAGTTCTTATAAAGAGGCAGGCCGCGACCGAAACGGAGAGCACGAGCACCAAAATGACGCTGAATATATCTTTCAGCCATCGCTTTGTTATGCCGCCGATTTTCTTCACTTTGCCTGCCCCCTCTCGTGTTTTTTAATTAATTCAGGCTATCCATTTGTATCCGACGCCCCACATCGTCAGCAGATGTTTGGGTGCGGACGGATTGTCTTCAACTTTCATTCGTAGCCTGCGTATGTTGACATCAACTATCTTCTCTTCGCCGAAGTAGTCACTGCCCCAGACTTTTTCGAGAATATCCGTTCTCGAAAGCGCCGCGTCCTGGTTTGTGAAAAAGTATTCCATTATCTGGAACTCGACCTGCGTGAGTTCTATCGGGATGCCGTTCTTGGTAAGTGTCCTGTTCCTCATATTAAGTTCAAACTCGCCGGAGGTTATAACATTCGCGTGGGAGCTGTCCGCAAACCCGGCGCTCATCTCTACGCGGCGATAGAGCACATCGACGCGAGCCATGAGTTCAGAAGGCGAAAACGGCTTTGTGACATAGTCATCTGCGCCTATGAGCAGTCCTGAAACTTTGTCCATCTCCTGAGTCTTTGCAGTCAGCATTATTATGCCGAGGTTCGCGTTCATCGCGCGCAGCTGCTTGCAGACCTCAAGTCCGTCAACATACGGCATCATTATATCAAGGATGGCAACATCAATATCGCCGTTGCAGGCTTTGTATTTTTCAATAGCCTGAGCGCCGTCCGCAGCTTCGACAACATCATAGCCGTTTCTCTTGAGGTTGATAACCACAAACTCTCTGATTGAGGACTCGTCCTCGGCTACGAGAACTTTTTTCATTTTGCTGCCAACTCCTTATCCTTGAATATTTTGATGTACGGTTTTATTGATTTGACGGTTATTCCTGCCTTTGCTCCTTTTTCGCGGGATTCAAAATAAACAACCGTTCCGTCATCGTTCTCTATAAGATAGTTTTCCGACTTCACGCCCTTTCGGTTCGCGCTGTCTTTTGTTGTGCAGATTATGGCGAAAAGGTCATCGCCGGCAGTTTCGTATTTTGCGCTGTATTCTTTAAATATCCATGTGCGTGTATTGCTGTAGGAATACACTGTGAACTCGCCCATGATATTTTCAAGAGGTTTAAAATCGAGTATATACGAATCGCTTGCGTTGACGAGTGTCTCAGTAAATTCAAAGTCCTTCGATGAACGCACTTCGATCCAGCTTGTAACATTCATCTGCTCGTACATATTCTTCGGAGATTCGTATTTTCGGCTGCCCATCAGCGGGCGCTGGCTCGGCATTTCTATTATTCCGTCTCCGTCATAATCCTGCGAAGCGAGCAGCTCAGAGCGCGCCGTAAACATATTTGACTGCGTATCAAGACTGAACATTGGGGTCACAAGCGATTTGCTCGAAGCGCTCCAGAAGAGCACTTCGGTTATCGCCTGGTCTTCGCCCTTTATCGCATCAACATATATTCTAAGCGGCGACGAGGGACTGACTTTGTCCGTCTGAATCGAGCAATATTTGCTGATTCCGCCGTCAAGTTTTGCGGTGCCGAACTCATCGAGAGTGCCCGAAGCGTTCATCTTGAAGACCTTCGCGGTCGAGCGCGGCGAATTGTTGTTTGTCAAATCCTGCTGAATGAGGAATATGTCAAGCAGACCGTCAGAATCAACATCGACGTTCTCCATAACAGAATATACCTCGGTGCAGACATTCTTGACCGTAAGCTTTTCTTCGTTTCCGGTGCAGACATAGACCGAGAGTATTTTGCTCGCGTCGTTTTCATAGAGACTCTGGGAAACAAGTATCGCAGGGCATCCCGTTTCCGTCATCTGAACGAAGCTGACAAAATTGACACCCGTGCCGGTGCCCGAGAAGTCATTTACCGAGACCCACTTGCCGTTGACATTGTCGAGCACATTCATATGCTCTTTTGACGGTTCGCTTTCAAGCTTATAAAACACAAGAGCCTCATTGACCCCATCGTTATCTATATCGTGAAGCACGAATGCGGAGCGGTGATCTCCAGAAAGCGGAGATATCAGAGAAATTTCGGACGCGGACGCCGCCTTTCCCTTGCCGGTCGCGGCAGAAAGGAATGCACTTTTAAGTTCGCTGTCAACGCCCGCCGAAAGCGGAGGACGCATAAGCCCCGTGGGCGATTTCATCTTCGTGCCGCTGCACCCGGTAAAAGCCAGAGCAAGCAGGCAAAGCACGAGCATCAGCGCCGCCAGCCGTCTTTTCAAGAGACATTCTCCTTTCCGCCAAAGCCTTATTTTTCATCGTGATATTATACCATATGTTATACAAGCTTTTCAACACCCGAGCACAACAATTCACAAAAAATCCATAAACTCGGCATGCAGAACCATGTACTAATTTTTTCGATTTATCCCCCCGTATTCATATAAATTTTAGACTTTATGACGATTTTCTGATTTTTTATTGTCGTATTTCCGTTCGGCAAATTAAAAAAGCTTTTATGGTGTTAGTATCAATGGTAATATCAAACCCGGGAGGGCTAAACCATGGCAAAGAAAAAAGCAAACAAGCAACTTATCTATGTCGTTATGGCAGCACTTTTCGCGGCTATAATAACCGTCGTTACCGCATATGTTCTTCGCATTCCGACCGGTAACGGATATATACACCTCGGAGACTCGTTCATTTTCCTCGCGGCATCTCTCCTGCCCCTGCCCTACGCGATAGCAGCCGCGGCAGTCGGTGCAGGACTCGCCGACGCGCTGACCGCGCCTATATGGGTCATTGCAACGGTGATAATAAAGTCGCTCATCGTTTTGCCGTTCACTTCAAAAAAAGATAAGATAATCAACGCGCGCAATCTCATCGCACTTATCCCCGCGCTTATAGTCACCTGCGTCGGATACTATCTCGCCGACAGAATACTTTTCGGCGCATGGGGCGCATTCGCGGCGGTCATACCCAATGTTATCCAGGTCGCCGCAAACGCCGCTATATATGTAATCTTCGGTCTCGCACTCGACGCTGCGGGATTCAAGAAAAAGGTTCTCAAATAAGGAGGCTTTCATTTTGGCTGACATAGTTTATACTTACAGAGGCAAGGTTTATCTCAACATAACCAACCGCTGTCCCTGCAGATGCACTTTCTGTATCCGTTCAAACGGAGACGGACTCGGTTCGGCACACACCCTTTGGCACAAGTCAGATCCCACTGCTGAAGAAATCGCAAAGGCTATCGAAGAGTTTGACTTTTCCGATTTTCCCGAGGTCACGTTCTGCGGATACGGCGAGCCGCTTTGCGCTTTTGACAATCTTGTTATTGCGGGCAGGCTCCTCAAGAGCAAATATCCTGACATAAAGATACGCATCAACACAAACGGACTGGGAAATCTTATCAACAAAAAAGACACCGTCCCCGCAATCGCCGAATTCACCGACACTGTCTCAATAAGCCTCAACGCCCCGAACGCAGAGCGCTACAACGAGATATCGAGACCGAAATTTGGCATCGACTCTTTTAAGGAGATTCTGAGATTTGCCGAAGAATGCAAGAAATACATCAAGACGGTCAAGTTCTCGGTAGTCGATGTTATCAGCCCGGAAGAGATAGCAGAATGTCAGGCACTCGCCGACAAGATGGAAATTCCACTGCGCGTAAGAGCCAAAGAAAATTAAATAAATCAAAAGCGAAAGTCCGCTGTCATATTTCAGACAGCGGACTTTTTAAATTACTTTATGAGATAGGCTCTCGACTCATAGGGGCGAAGCGTGAAAGCATTCGACTTATCTTTGCAGTCATAGTTTGAGATAAGCAGCTCCGACTTCGTGATATCGAAATCTGCGGGAGCTTTGAACTTCACGGGCTTCTCGGAGAACGAGTTGATAACAAGCATTCTCTGTCCCTCATAGCTGCGCTCGTAGACGAAAAGCTTTCTGCTGAGCTTGTTGTACATCTTGAAATCGCCGTAGATGATAATGGGATTCTCCTTACGGAGTTTGAGAAGCTTTCTGTAATAATTGAGAATAGAGTTCTCGTCCTTCTCTGCCGCCTCAACATTTATCTCTTTGTAGTTATCGTTGATATAGAACCAAGGCTTATCGGCGGTGGTGAAGCCGGCATTTTTCTCTGCGCTCCACTGGACGGGCGTTCTCGCATTGTCACGCGATGCGTATTTTGCGACTTTCATGACCATATTGTGCGTGAAGCCGAGATGGCGCATGGTGTGATAGGCGTTCTGGGTCGAGACATCCTCATACATCTCAATCTCCGGCAGACCGATATTGACCATACCGATCTCCTGACCCTGATATATGAACGGAGTACCGCTCTGGCAGATATACATCGTCGCGAGCATCTTGCCGCTCTCGACTCTGTATTTGAGGCTGCCGTATCTGTTTATGATACGCGGCTGATCGTGGTTCTCGATATAGAGTGTATTCCATGCCTTACCGTAGAGCTTTGTCTGCCAGTTGTTATAAACATTCTTGAGCTTTCTGAGGCTGAACGGCGCTCTTATCCAGCTGTAGAACAGGCAGTCCGCCTCCATATGCTGGAAGTGGAACATCATATTGAGCTTCTGATCCTTGTTTTCCTCGATGAATTTCATCGCGGTCTTGGGAGTCATCATGGGCGCTTCGCCGACTGTCATGCAGTCATATTCATCGAGCACCTTTCTGAACTCACCGAGATATTCCTGAAGATGCGGCCCGCTCTTGTAATGTTCAATACCCGTAGCAACAGGCAGCGGAAATCCGTTGGGCAGACCTTCGGCTTTGGATATAAATGTGATAACATCCTCTCTGAAGCCGTCAACGCCCATGTCGAGCCAGAAGCGCATGATATCCTTTATCTCCTCGCGCACCTTGGGGTTATCCATATTGAGATCGGGCTGACCCTCGGCAAAGAGATGGAGATAATACTGATTGAGATCTTCGTTATATTTCCATGCAGGACCTGAGAAAGTCGAAAGCCAGTTATTCGGGGGCTTCTTGCCGCCCTTTTTGCCGTCGCGCCAGAAATAATAGTCGTGATAAGGGTTATCCTTGCTCTTCATGCTCTCAAGGAACCACTTATGCTGATTCGAGGTGTGGTTTATGACGAGATCCATTATAACCTTCATGCCTCTTGCATGAATAGCTTCGAGCAGCTCTTTGAACTCGTCGAGAGTGCCGTACTCCTCGGCGATATCCTTGTAGTCGGCTATATCATAACCCATATCCTCCTGAGGAGACTTATAGAGCGGCGAGAACCAGATAGCGTCAACGCCGAGGCTTTTTATGTAATCGAGCTTTGACATGATACCCTTGATATCGCCGATGCCGTCGCCGTTTCCGTCACAGAAGCTTCTCGGCCAAATCTGATATACTGCCATCTCTTTATACCAGCACTTATTGGTGCTCATGTTCCGTTACCTTCTTTCTTTTGATTATTTTACCAGCCGAGTGTTTCGAGGTACTCGCGGCTGAGCTTTGCTGAATTAATCGGCGTGTCTCCGGGTGCGGGTCTGTCCTGCTCGACAACGACCCATTCTGCGCCTGCTTTTACGGATGCATCAAGTATAGCGGGCATATTCTGAACGCCGTAGCCGACGGGTCTGAAGCCGAAAGCTTCTTCCGACGCGCTCTCGCCGTCATCCTCTATGCCGATAAGCTCATAGAGCTTTTTAGGCTTCTCCTTGCCCTGCATATGATAATCCTTGAGATGAACAACGGGCGCTCTGCCGCTGTATTTAAGAACATATGCGGCGGGATCCTCTCCTGCGACTCCGACCCAGCAGGTGTCAATCTCTGTCTCGAGTCTGTCAGCGGAAATCTCCGAATAGAGAATGTCGAGCGCATATTTGCCGTCAAGCTTTTTGAACTCGAAATCGTGGTTGTGATAGAGCAGCCGAACCCCCTGCGCATTGCAGACATCGGCAATTTTCTTTATGTCCTCTATCGTGCGGTCAAAGCCCTCTGTTCCGGGTCGTCTGTCCTCCGGAAGATAGGGCACGACGATATATTTGCAGCCTATTTCCTTATAGGTTGCAACTACCGCCTGCGTGTCTCCGAGCAGCTCGTCGAGCGGAACATGAGCCGAAACGGGAGTAAGTCCCGCGTCGGCAAGGATCTTTCTGACCTGCTCCGCGCTCCTGCCGTAAAGTCCCGCAAATTCGACTCCGTCATAGCCGAATTTTCTGACTTTCGCTATCGTGCCCTCAAAATCTGCTTCAAGCTCGTCCCTGACGCTGTAAAGCTGAAGTGCTACCGGTAATGCCATTGTTTATACCTCCGTACAATTATTGATATATTCATCCTCTCCGCATTTTATTTGCCGGAGAGTTTCAGATCCTTTTCGTATGTTGCCGTAACAGCCTGCATAACGGCATTTGCGAAGCCGTTTTCGTTGAGCGCCGCAACGCCCTCGACAGTTGTTCCGCCGGGCGAGCAGACTTTATCCACAAGCGCATAGGGGTGCTCCCCGCTCTCCGCTATCATCTTCGCGCTGCCGAGCACGGTCTGAGCCGCAACTTTCAGCGCGACCTGTTTGTTCATACCTATTTTTACTCCGCCGCGCGCAAGCTCGTCGATGAACATATAGGCAAACGCAGGAGCTGCGCCGCCGATAACGCCGAAGGCCGAGAAGAATTTTTCGTCGAGCTCGACCGCTTCGCCGATGGATGAACAAAGCTTTGCAACAAATGCTTTCTGTTCCGCGCTGACTCGTCCGTTCGCACAGTATGCGCTCATGGATGCGCCTATCGTGGCGTTTATATTCGGCATGACGCGCACAAGTGCGGGTTCATAGCTGAGATACGAAGAAATAGTCTCAATGGTCTTGCCGGCAGCTATGGAAATTATAAGCGGGTCGTGATATTTGAGTTGAGCATCAAGTCCGCCGAGCAGCTTTTCAAAACCGTAAGGCTTGATTGCAACAACTATCTCGCTGCACCCACTCACAAGTTCTTCAAGGCTTGACACCGCATTGACTCCGTAATCCGCAGCCGCCTTTTCGCGCTTTTCGGGGTGGATATCATAGACTGCTATATCTTTTCCCTCTGCCGCACCGGACGACACCATGCCTTTTATAATGGCATTTGCCATATTGCCCGCTCCGATAAAACCTGTCATATCAAAACTCCCTTTCGGTCAACAATATTTATAAGAGTCCCTCGTGGGACTGAAAATCCGGAATAAAATCTTTCTGCGCCGAACGGCGGCTCTGCACATAGCCGTTGTCAAAGCCGAGGTCAATCATTGCATCGAGCGCTATTTCATATTCGTACTTGGAAATGCGCCTGTCAAGAGGCGGATACTCCGCAGCTTTTGCGCACGGCGTATACTGGCTCATCAGGCTGACTACCGTTCCCTCCGGCAGATTTTCCTTTATCCAGCGAAGCACTTTCTTCGTGTTTGAAACGGCTCCCGGGAGCACAAGGTGGCGTATGATAAGGCCGCGTTCGGCTATGCCGTCGGAGTCGAGTTTGAGCACTCCGACCTGCCTGTTCATTTCTTTAATTGCCTCGGACGCACGCTCGAAATAATCCGGCGCATGTGAATATTCAGCCGCAAGAGCCGCGTCGGCATATTTGAAATCGGGCAGATATATATCAACAAGACCCTCAAGCATTTTGAGCGTTTCCACGGATTCATAACCGCCGCAGTTATACACAATAGGCACAGGCGAATGATATTTTTCGAGTATCCGCGCCACAGAATCCGCATAATGAGTAGGGGTAACGAGATTGAGATTATGCGCGCCCTTTTCAATGAGCCTGTCAAAAGTGCGCATAACATCTTCGTCGCTCATCGGGATGCCCGCTCCCCCGCCGCTTATCTCGCTGTTCTGGCAATACACGCACCTGAGATTGCACCCGCAGAAGAACACTGTGCCTGAGCCTTTTGTGCCGCTGATGCACGGCTCCTCCCAAAAATGCAGCGCCGCCCGCGCGAGCTTTATTATATTCGGGCTCATGCAATATCCCTGCGAAACATCGCGGTCAACTCCGCAGTGTCGCGGGCACAAATTACACAGCATAACGGGTCTCATTCCTTTCTGCGGACAATTATACCATAATGCGCCGCGAAAATAAACAGTGAAATTTATTATAAGTTTGCTTTTTCCCGCGTTATAGTGTATAATCAAATCGGTTAAAACAACGCTTTTCACGAGGTGATCGGATTGCTTCTGACTATCGACATCGGCAACACCAATTTAACAATCGGCGCATACAACGGCGAAGAGCTGAAGTTCGTTTCGAGACTCGCCACCGACCGTTCGCGCACTGAAGACCAGTATGCCATTGAACTCAAGAGCATTTTCGATCTCTACGGCTACGGTTTTGACGAGTTTACCGGATGCGCGATAAGCTCCGTTGTGCCGGAGCTGACGGGTGCTATATCGCACGCCGCAAAGCGCATAACAGGCAGCGAGCCCATTGTTCTTGGTCCCGGAGTCAAGACAGGAATAAACATTCTTGCCGACGACCCGTCGCAGGCGGGCGCGGATCTTGTTGCCGCTTCTGTTGCGGCGGCGAATCTCTATGAGCTGCCGTGCTTTGTTATCGACCTCGGAACTGCAACAAAAATCAATGTTATCGACGAGAGCGGCTCTTTCTGCGGCTGCGCCATCGCCCCCGGCGTCGGGATTTCGCTTGAAGCACTGTCCGCCAAAACATCTCAGCTTCCCGCGATAAGCCTTTCAACTCCCAAGAAGGCCATCGGCACAAATTCGATAGACTGCATGCAGTCCGGTGTTGTTTTCGGCACTGCCGCCATGCTCGACGGGCTCTGCGACAGAATGGAGCAGGAGCTCGGACGCAAAGTTAAATCGTTTGTTGCAACGGGCGGACTTTCGGGCGAGATAATCAAGAGCTGCAACCACAAGATGACATACGACCCCGAGCTCATACTCAAGGGACTTCGTATAATATACGAAAAGAACAGGAAATAATAAAATTGCATATTAAAAGCAATGCTTTTGATATAGACTCAAAAAATTGCGCTGCATCCTGACGGAGCAACAGCAAGGAGGAAAACATCATGTCAAAAACATCAGCTGCCGCATCGCGGCAAAAACTCGTGCGTCTCGTGCTCACCGCACTGCTCACCGCTTTGATAATCGTCATGGCATTCACACCGCTCGGTTATCTCAAAGCCGGAGCCATCGAGATAACTTTTATAACGATTCCGGTCATCATCGGAGCCGTTCTGCTCGGCCCTGTCGGCGGACTGTTTCTCGGCGCGGTATTCGGAATAACGAGCTTCATCCAGTGCTTTGGAATGAGCACTTTCGGCGTTGCGCTTTTCAGTGTCAGTCCCCTGCGCACTGCGATCGTCTGCATCGTGCCCAGAGTTCTCATGGGCTGGCTGACGGCAGTTATTTTCAAAGCGATATCGTCGAAAGATAAGACAAGCTTTGTGCAGTATCTTGTTGCAAGCATCGCAGGTCCCCTGCTCAACACGATTCTGTTCACCGGCACACTGCTTCTGCTGTTCAACAACGCACCGATAATCATTCAGCGCAAGGAGCAGTTCGGCTCGACAAATGTTATGGCTTTTGCCGCTGCATTCGTCGGAGTAAACGGACTCATTGAAGCCGGCGTCTGCGCCGTTCTCGGAACTGCGCTGTGCAAGGCTCTTTCGGTTGCGATGAAAAAGATGAAATTCTGAAAAAATTGAAATTATCTCGGCTGTATCTTAACCTATTCGGGTTGCGATGCGGCCGTTTTTTTATGTCTGCTTGCGCAAACATATTGTTTTCATTGTGCAATATTTACAAATTGTTTTGTGCTGATTTTACAAAATTCGACTTTTGCTATTGCACATGAATGAAAAAAGTGATATTTTCGGTATTAATACTTTAAAGCATAAGCGGTGATCTAAGCGTGGAAAAGATAATGGGATTTATAAGGCGTTTTTGCACAGCGGCAGCAGCAATAATTTTTACATTTGTTCTTGCAATACAGGCGTTTGCGGTGTCGATAGACGGTTCCGTCTCGCCCGATGAAGTGCGCGGCACCAATGTGCAGATACAGTGCGAAAATGAGAACGGCGGCAACGGCATCTGCGCGCTCGCTACATATTACACCAAAACCGAGAAAGGCTCGTTTTATGTTGCGATAAACGGCGATATCTCATATGCCGATCTGACAAAAGAGAGTCCGGTTGTCTATGAAATATATGTTGACGGCAAAGACCCGATAAAAATCGATATTACAGGGAAGGCAGAATACGACGAACAGCTGTTCAGCATCAAATCCTCCGCATCGTTTGCCGGAGGCGGGATAACCTGCGAGGCACTCATAGACAGGAAATATTCATTCGGCGGCGACCCGGAAATTTATGTCAGAGTCACCGATGACAAAGGCATTCCGTCAAAGATGTTTGAAATAGACACATATATTGCCCCGCCGGATACTACCGCGGAGCAGAACAACCAGTCCGGAAGTTCGGATTCCGATGACAGAGACACCACAAAAACCACAAAGAAATCAAGTTCGACCAAATCAACGACGAAAAAGGAAAGTACAACGAAGAAAAAGAGCAAAAGCTCGTCGTCAAAGTCGAGCACCAAATCAAAGACAAAAAACAAAACAACTAAATCAAATTCTTCCAAGAACAATCGCTCATCCAAATCACAAGACGCCGATGAAGAATACTTGATAGATGATGCCGATGAGATGGAGACTTATACTCTGCCGAGCGGCGAAAACACGAGAAACGCCGCGAGAGTGAAGCAGGGTGTCACCGCAGTCGGCATAACGGTTATAATTGCGACGGTGATATCAATCTCACTGCTGATATTCAAAAAATCCGGCAAGAAATGAGGCTTTTAAAAAGTAAACAAAACCCATATTGACAATCGCGGCCTGAGCCGATAAACTTAAAGCGTCCAGGTAACCGACAAAAGGAGGAAGAGATATGAAGGACTTTCTCGAGTAGGCGGCTCATGTAAAGCCGGACGCAAATCAGCTCAGACTTAATGATAACGATGTCAAGCGGCTGAACGAGCTCGGCGAACTTATAAAAAACAGCTTCAGGACAAATCTTGCCGAGGGCAAAGAGATCACTATTGAACCGTACAACGGTAGCGAAACACAGCGTGTTATAACCATTGAACTCAGCGAGAGAATGAAGCTCAATTTCCTTGAGCTGAGCGAAAATATTGCCGAGGGTCAGCGCGTTGAAAACTTCATTGTCCAGCACAGAAATGAGGACAAAATCTGGTTCAACAGCTTTGAGGGCACAACAATAGGCACTAAAAAAATAATGAAGCTTCACGGGCTCGAAACCGACGCTGTACGCATACTGATGGTCTCATCCCGAGACACGCCCGAAATCAACAAAATAGCTCTGTATTAAAAAATGACCTCCGACGCACTTTGACGCATCGGAGGTCTGTTTATCTAAATTTTTATTTTTTCAGCAGGCTTGCCGCCGCTTCGTCAAGGAATATCGTCACATCGTCATGCTGCTGAAGTATAGACGCCGGGCAATGCGGAGTAACTTCACCATCAACAGTCGCCTTTATCGCCTCTGCCTTGCTTTCGCCTGTCGCGATGAGCACTATTTTTTTCGCTCTCATTATCGAGCCGATGCCCATTGTTATGGCATAGTGCGGCATGGCAATATCAGTAAAATACTGCGAATTTGCAGCTATCGTGCTATCGGTAAGCTTGACTTTGAATGCCTCGTCAGTGAACTCATCAGCTGGCTCATTGAAGCCGATGTGGCCGTTTCTGCCGATTCCGAGAAGCTGGATATCTATTCCGCCGGCGTTCTTTATAGCCTGCGCATAGCGTGCGCTCTCGGCAACGGGTTCAACGTTTCCGTCAAGGAAATTGACATTTTCGGGCTTTATATCGACCTTCGAGAAAAGGTTCTCTTCCATAAACGAATAGAAGCTGTTGGGGTGATTCTTCGGCAGATCGCAGTATTCGTCGAGGTTGAAGGTCCTGACATCTTTGAAGCTCACCTTGCCGTTGCGATACTGCTCGGTCATATACTCATATGTAGGTATCGGAGATGCTCCGGTTGCAAGTCCGAGAACCGCATTATGCTTTGCATTGACCTCATCGCAGAAAATTTTTCCAACTTCCTCGCCAACCTGTGCCGACGAGTTCAAAACAATAACTTTCATCTGTATTCCTCTTCATTCTTAAAAATCCGCGATAGATTATATCATCACTTTATAAATATTTCCATAGTTTTTATAAAAAAATAGATAATATATTAAAAAAATCTACCAAAATAAAGCAAAATGTGCTATAATACTCCCGCTCAAAAAATATGAAAAGGAGAATTCCAATGAAAACAGCAAAACGGACACTTTCCATTCTGCTCGCACTGCTCATGCTCGCCTCGTGCCTTGCTATCGGCACCTCGGCAGACGGAAGCAATGTGCTCACTCAGCCCGAATGGAACAGCTACTGGGAAACTGTACGAAACGACAACACGCTTATCGCACTCACCCCGGGCGCGGACGCGACTCAGCTCAACTTCTGCTGGCACTCCGACGACACGGCAAAGAGCGGCGTTGTCCGCATCGGCAAAAGCGCCGACATGACCTCGTTCAAAGAGTTCGTAGGCAAGGCCTCGACCGACAGCTATACCGGTCAGAGCATCTACAAAGTAACGGCAACCGGACTTGAGCCGAACACCGTTTACTACTACACTTACGGCAGCAACGGAAAGTTCAGCAGTCCCGTTATGTACAGAACGCTCTCCACTGAGAAATTTAAGCTCCTCTATATCAGCGATATCCAGGTCAGCAGCGACGTTGAAGACGGACGCGAGGAAGCCTATGTGTGGCAGAAAACTCTCGGTACTGCGCTCGACCAGAACGATGATATCAGTTTTATAGTTTCCGCGGGCGATCAGACTCAGCACGGAGACAGAGCCAACGAATGGGCGGGCACGCTCTCCCCTGCGGCTCTCAGATCATATGCCATGGCTACGACGGTCGGCAATCACGACCGCAAAGGCAAGACATATCCTTTCTATGTCAACAATCCGAACGAGTACCGCGGCACAACGCCCGCAAACGTTGACGAGAACTACTGGTTCCGTTACGGCGATGTACTTTTTATCGTCTATAACACCCAGATTTTTAATGTTTATGACCAGTATCAGTTCACCCTTGACGCTATCGCCAAGAATCCCGATGCCACATGGCGCGTAGCCGTTATGCATCACGATATCTACGGAACGGGACACCACGCCGCAGATGGCGACAACAAGCTGCTTGCGGCTATATACAGCGCGCTTATTGACAGATTTGAGATAGACGTCTGCCTGACCGGTCACGAGCATCTTTACGGCCGCTCCTTCTTCATGAAGGACACAAAGCCCGTCAAGGATCAGAAATACAATGCGGACGGCGCAGTTGTCGATCCCGTCGGCACCGTATACTTTACCGCGAGCTCCGCTTCCGGCAAGAACCGTATCGAGGATTACGATTACGAGTGGCTTGATTTTAAATATGTCTCCGAAGAGCCGAGCTATTCGACAATTGAGTTTACAAAGAATTCGTTCACACTCAAGACATACGGCGTTGACAGCAAGAAGCAGATAGACGAGTGCAAGATAGTCAAAACCGACACATCCTACTCCCCCGTCGACCCCAACTACAAGGGCATGGACACAAACATGCTACAGCGCTATCTCGGCAAGTGGTATGTTATAATCCAGATTGCGATTGAAGTTGCAAGATATGTTGTGAAGATAACGAGCGTTGTCGCTCCTGTCATTGCCAAGATCGTTATCAAAATTATAAAAGCTCTTATCCCGGTTATCATCAATATGTTTTAATTTTCTAACTGCATAATCGGCTCCAAGAGACACGGTTTGTTCCGTGTCTCTTTTTTTCGTCAAAAGCTTTCAATGGCAATAAGCTTTTTGTAACTCTTTTGTAATTGAATTACCAATTAAAGAGTGTATAATTAGATGTAATATAATTAGGTTTATCATACACGCAAAAAGGGGGAAGTCAAGTGGTCTTTTCGAGTCTCGTGTTTCTGTTCATATTCTTTCCCGTGACTCTGTTCTTCTATTTTATCGTGAAGAACGACAAGGTAAAAAATATTGTTCTTGTCATTGCATCACTTATATTCTATTCATGGGGTGAGCCGGTCTGGGTATGCCTGCTGATTTTCAGCTCAATACTTGATTATACTGTCTCGCTCGGAATAGAAAAATACCGCGGCAAAAAGATAACCAAACTGTTTATCGCACTTTCGGTTGTTATCAATTTAGGTCTGCTTGCGGCATTCAAATACAGCGGATTTTTCATTTCCACGCTCAACGGAATCTTCCGCCTCTCGCTCCATGTTCCCGCATTTTCTTTGCCGATAGGCATCTCATTCTACACCTTCCAGACGATGTCCTATTCGCTCGATGTTTACAAAGGCGATGTCAAGGCGCAGAAGTCCTTCATAAACTTCCTGATGTTCGTCTCGCTCTTCCCGCAGCTCATAGCGGGACCGATCGTCAGATATTCCGACATCGACACGCAGATAGACCACAGGACTGTTACGATAGACGGCTTTGCAAAAGGCATGACGAGATTCATGGCGGGTCTCGGCAAAAAGGTGCTCATAGCAAACTATGCCGGTTCTCTCGCCGAATCGCTGCTCGCCAATGTTGACAATGCAGCCGTGATGAGCGTGTGGGTCGGAGTTCTGTTCTATGCTTTCCAGATTTACTTCGATTTCTCCGGATACTCAGACATGGCTATCGGACTCGGTCGCATGTTCGGCTTTGATTATCCCGAAAACTTCAAGTATCCATATATCTCAACTTCGATAACCGATTTCTGGCGCAGATGGCATATCACCCTGAGCTCTTTCTTCAGAGATTATGTCTATATCCCCCTCGGCGGAAACAGAGTCAGCCTGCCGCGTCAGATTCTCAATCTTTTCATCGTCTGGGGTCTCACGGGACTCTGGCACGGCGCGAGCTGGAACTTCGTCATATGGGGGCTCTACTATTTCGTGTTCCTGTGCCTTGAAAAGTTTGTGTTCAAAAAGTTCATTGATAAAATCCCGAAAATCATCCGCTGGGTGTATTCGATGTTTGTCGTGCTCGTCGGATGGATGATATTCTACTTCGAGGATTTCTCGGCGATGAAATCTGCATTTTCCGTGGCGTTCGGCGCATCGGGCAATGCGTTCACCGACCCGGTCATGAACGCGATGATAATCAACAACATTCCGTTTATTATTATCGCCGCCATAGCCTGCGCGCCCATTGCAAAGCTCGTCAAAGCGGGCGTTGCGAAGCTCAAGCAGCGCGCACCGGTTACAGAGCCGATATTCAACACCGTTTTCAATGTCGTCATGCTCGTGCTCTGCGTGGCATCGCTGGCGGGCTCGACATATAACCCGTTCCTGTATTTCAGATTCTGAGGAGGCGCTGAGATAAAATGAAAAAAATCCAAAAAATTCTTACCGCCGTCTCATTCAGCGTTGTTTTAGCGGTTTTCACCGTTGTCGGATTTTACAGCTTCTTCGACAAAGACGAAAAGGTCTCTGAAATGGAGAACAGAAATCTCGCACAGAAGCCATCTTTTTCCGCCAGCTCATATTTCTCCGGCGACTTCGCTTCAAAGTTTGAAGAATACTACAATGACCAGTTCCCCGGCAGAAACGGGCTCGTCAAAATAAGCAACAAGATAAAATCATTCTATTCGTTCCTGAAGATCGGCGACGGCGCGACGGTCATAAAGAACAACGGAGGAATCGGCGACGGCGAGGCGCTCTCACATGAGGACGAAAGCAATGCTGAAACAACAGGCGAGCAGGCCACGACACCCTCCGAAACCGCAAAGAGCACCGAGACCACTCAGCCGATAAATGCCGCCGAAGTTGATGAAACCGGAAAGGAAACCGTATACTCCAACCAGTATATAATCCTTCTTGACAACCGTCTTATGGAGCAATATACAAACGTCTACAAGAAGATGGATGTCTATGTCGCCACTCTCAACAAGCTCAAAGCCGAGATGCCAAACACCAAAGTGTACAGTCTCATGGCTCCGACTTCGATAGAGTTCTACGCTCCGAAGAAATACAACTCCGGCAAATCGCATTCGCAGTATCAGGGCATCAACTATATCTACGGCGAGCTCAAGGGCATAACCCCCGTTGACGCCTATCCGGAAATAGCCGCCCACACGAACGAATATCTGTATTTCAGAACGGATCATCACTGGACGGCACGCGGCGCATATTACGCATACCGTGCGTTTGCAAATACCGCAGGATTCACGCCCGTTGAAATAAATTCGCTCCGGACCGGTAAGCTCTCCCCGTTCCTTGGCACGCTTTATAAAGCTACGCAGAGTACGGCGGTTGAAAAAGACCCGGACTACGTTGAATATTTCATTCCGCAGACCAATACAGAAGCGATTGCCTCTGACTCCGACCCGACGCTCAAGAGCAGCTACAAAGTCAAGGTCATAAACACGGAAGTGAAGTCCTCGAACAAGTATCTCGCTTTCCTCGGCGGCGACCACGGCGTGACTAAGATAACCACCGACGCGCCCGGCAACCGCAGCATCGTAGTTATAAAAGAGAGCTACGCAAACGCATTTGTTCCGTGGCTCTGCAACAACTACAAGACCGTCTACGTCATTGACCCGAGGCAGATAAATGTAAACCTCGCGAATTTCGTCAAGACAAATTCGATAGATGAAGTGCTGTTCCTCAACTATATGTTCATCCCGACGAACCCGAAATATATGGCGGCGCTCGAAAAGATGGGCTAAAAACTATAAAGGCTCCCCCTGCGGGAGCCTTTTCTCGTATTTTTAAATAATAAACTAAAAAATCGTTGTATATTTTTGGTATATATGCTATAATTAATTGAGATTCAGCACAGCTGAGGGCTGATGCAACTAATGTTTAGGAGGATTTTTTAATGAGCGAGATACCCAGGACTTATCCGAGCTGGCTCAAGGGTGAGGTCAAGAGCGCGCAGAAGGAGTACACCGAGCCGACAAAGCTCCTTGCCGACGACGGAACTCTGCTTTCACCCGGCTGGGCGCGTCACATGGTTTTTGACTATGATCGCACGAAATCGACACCCACCATGCGCCGCAAGGAATGGGACTTCTATCAGATATCCGACGGAAGATATATGATTCAGATAAGCTTTGCCAATATCTCTATCGGCGGCTACGCTTCGGCGGCGCTGGTCGATCTGAGAAACCCGAAGAAGAACAAGAAGCTCGCCGCCGGCACTCTCACCGCTCCCACGGCGCTCTTCCTCGGCGGAAAAGACAAATATGTTCTCCCGCCCAAAGGCGATGTTCCGAACCATGTCAAGATGGAGGTCAACGGAATCGGCAAGGCTACATTCGATGTCCTGACCGAAGAGCATAAGCGCACTATTTATTTCAAATCAGGCAAGGTCGAGTGCCATTTTGAAATGGACATTCCGGATGGACTCGAGAACATCACAACGGTTCTCCCCTTCAAAGACGACCCGAAGAGCTATTTCATGACCACAAAGCAGAACTGCATGCCCTGCAGCGGCACATATAAGTGGGGCGACAAGGTCTACAAATTCTCAAAGGACGACACCTTCTGCTGCCTCGACTGGGGTCGCGTCAACACCCCCTACAAGCTCGTTTGGTACTGGGGCAACGGCTCTACATATCTGACTGACGAGAACGGCAACAAGCACATTTTCGGCTTTGAGATAACCTGGGGTATCGGCGACGAGAGCAACGCGACCGAGACCTGCATATTCTATGACGGCAAGGCTCACAAGTTCGGCGCGATAGATGTTGAAACTTTCCCGAAGCCCGACAAATATATGGAGCCCTGGCACTTCGTCTCCGAGGACGGCAGATTTGATTTTGTAATGACTCCGTTCTACGACCACCATGCCGATACGAACGCACTCAATCTCCTTCGTATGCACTCGCATCAGGTTCACGGTATGTGGAACGGCACAGCCGTACTTGACGACGGCACAAAGCTTGAAATTAAAGACATGTACGCATTCTGCGAATATGTCGAGAACAAATGGTAAATAAACCGACGCGAACCCTCCAAACGGAGGGTTCGTTTTTTGATGATAAAATCCACTATCCCCTTGACTTTTTTGCCGCGAAAGGCGAAAATATCTGTGGAGAGTGATAACTATGGCAAACTTGAAAGAACACGGTCTTATAGTCTCATGCCAGGCAGTCAAGGGCGAGCCGCTCTACGGGCTGCACATGATGGGACATTTTGCGCGTGCAGCTGTACTCGGCGACGCGGCTGGTATAAGAGCGAACTATGTTGAGGACATAAACGAGATAACGGCAAAGGTCGATGTGCCCGTAATCGGCATAATTAAAGCCGAATATCCGGACTCCGAAGTTTACATAACCCCGACGCTGAAAGAGGTCAAAGCCCTGCTGACAACGAAGTGCTGCGTTATTGCGCTCGATGCAACAAAGCGTGTGCGCCCGAACGGTGAGAAGCTTGAAGATCTTATAAAATACATTCGCGAGAATGCGCCCGAAGTTGAGATAATGGCGGACTGCTCGAACTACGAAGAGGCAAAGCGCGCCGACGAACTCGGCTTCGATTATATCGGCACTACCCTGTGCGGCTATACCGAATATACCAAGGGTATCGCAATCCCGGACTGCGAGCTGCTCCGCGAAATGACATCGACACTGCACGCGCACATCATCGCTGAGGGCGGAATATGGGAAGTCGGTCAGCTGAAAAATGTGCTTGACACAGGCGTATACGCCGTTGTTATCGGCAGTGCGATAACCAGACCCATGGACATTACCAAACACTTTATGAAGGCTTTCGGTGAATAAGATGAAGAATATCGGTATCGACATCGGCGGGACATCGATAAAAGGTGCGGTTATTGAAAACGGAGCCGTTACGGCGAGAGCAAAACGCTCGACCGACATATCCCGCAGACTCGACAGCATCAGGGATTGCCTTTTCGCCGTTATAAAAGATCTGCTCCCGCTTGCCGGCACGGATGCGGGCATAGGCATCGGCTCTGCCGGAGACATCGACCCCTATGAAGGCAAGGTTCTCTACGCGACCGGCAACCTGCCCGGCTTCACGGGATTCGAGATAAAAAAAGATGTTGAGAATAAATTCAACCGCCGTGTTTTCGTCGTAAACGATGCGGCAGCGGCATTCATCGGAGAGGCTTATTTCGGGGCGGCTGAGAACTGCAAAAACGCCGTCATGCTGACCCTCGGAACAGGGCTCGGCAGTGCGGCTTCAATAAACGGAAAGCTGCTCACGGGAGCCAACTTCCACGCGGCGCGGATAGGTCACATTCCCCTGCACATCGGCGGGCGCGAATGTAACTGCGGCAAGGTCGGCTGCGCCGAACAGTATGTTTCGGCAGCCGGGCTTATGCGAACGGCAAGCGAGCTTGACTGCCGCTGCTTCAACTGCAACGGAGTTTTCAAAAAAGCCGCAGACGGCGACAAAAAATGCCGCGAGGCAGTCGAAATTTTTATATCTGACCTGTGCGCGGTCGTTGACACGGTAAAATGTGTTTTTGACCCCGAGTGCATCGTAATCGGCGGCGGACTAATTGAGCTGAGGCAATATTGGCTCGAAGATTTTCTCGCCGCTCTTCCCGACTCTGACGCTCGTCTCATTCGCCCTGCCGTGCTCGGCAACGATGCGGGTGCTATAGGTGCGGCATATCTGCTTGAAAACAGCGAAATATTATAAAAAATCAACCGCAGTGATTTTAATACTGCGGTTGTTCTGTTATTTTATAAGCTCTATATACGTGTCGTAATACTGCTCCTGAAAATGCACCGCACGCTCGACCTCTTCACGGGTGAAATTCATATCAAGTGGCGCCATTATCAGCTTATCTTCAACATCGTCGGAGCGGTGGGCAATGCCGATTATTCTGCCCGTAAAACTCTCAACAGGCTCGTTGACACCGAGAAGATAAACATCAAGCTCTTCGCCGTCGCCGCCGAGAACGCCCGGAATATAGCCGTAATTGAGCGGATAGACAAGCTCATAGCCGGATTTTCTGTGCACATACCCCAGTGGGCGGTCGGTTTTCATTGTAACAGTCTTGCCGAGAAATGACCACACCATTGCCTTGCGGAGAGTATGGCTTATAAACTCAGCCTTGCCGTCAACATAATCGTTTCTGCTCCCCATACTCCCGAGCTTTTCAACAAGCCTTGTTTTCACATTCTCATACTGCTTCGCTATCTCCGGATAAGTGTTTAGATAGTCGCGGAAGTTTACATAATTCCGCCACTCCATGCTGTTATATTTCACAACATGGATAAAGTGCGTCTGCATATCGCCGCCCTCATAGTAACTGCCGCAGGCAAAAAGCAGCTGTGCACCGCCCATATCGTGGTTGGGACGGTAATGATAGCCTGCTTTCAGCAATTCGGCTTCATGAGATAAAATGCGATTGAAATCGTCTGTGCCGACTGCAATATCTATTATTGGCTTTGCCTTTATGCTCTTTATAGATGTGCTGCCGACATGCTGAATATCAACAGCATCCGAGCCGAGTATTTTACGAAGTTCGTTTACCGTTCTCTCGCCTTCGCTTTCCCACTCTTTGCAATGCTCAAAAAGCCTGACATCTCCGCGCCTGAGTCCTATCATCCATGTTCCCTCCTCCGATTGATGCGGACTAAAATAGTATCACAAAGCATAGGATTTTGCAAGAAATATTTATTTGCCGCATATGCGGACAAGCAAATACAAAAATTCGATATTTTTTTATTTATTAATTGTTTATTTTTCCAAATTGCCAATCATTTTATTTGCGATTTGTGATAGAATTTATTTGTTACATATGCGGCGAGCGAGCGCTTCCGCTGAAAAATTTATTGAAAGGTGGATATACATGAATTACAAAATGCACCTTACTCCCGAAGAGGAAGAAATCCTCAACGGCGGTAAAGGCGAAACCATGGCGAAGGTCATGAAGACCCTTGTCATGTACGGTGACGCTTTCGGCGCCACCAAGATGGTGCCTGTCACAAGCAAGATGGGGCACCTTGTTACAAGCTTCGGTCTCGGAGTCATGCAGCCTGTCTATGATCTTATGGATCAGCTTATCGCGGGCGGTGCTCTTTCGAGCCAGAAGTTCTCCGTTGACCCCAAGCCCCTCGATCCCAATGTACCTTCGAGCTTCCTGAAGAACATCGTTTTCAAGAAGTTCATGTACAATATGCAGGACAGCTACGATGCGCAGCTTGCAAAGCTCGGTCTTATCGACAACAAGTCCTACACCTGCACCTGCTACATGGACGAAGTCGGCAACACTCCCAAGAAGGGCGATGTTCTCTCATGGGCTGAGTCCTCGGCTGTTGTCTATGCAAACTCCGTTCTCGGCGCACGCTGCAACAGAAACTCCGGCATAATCGAGCTCTTCGGCTCCATCGTCGGCCGCGTCCCCTATTTCGGACTTGTCACCGACGAGGGCAGAAAGGCTACATGGATAGTCGAAGTCAAAACCACCAAGAAGCCCGAGGCTCAGATTCTCGGTTCCGCTATCGGCATGAAGGTCATGGAAGATGTCCCCTATGTCAAGGGTCTTGATAAGTGGATCGGCACCGAGCTTGACGGCGATGCAAAGGCATACCTCAAGGATTTCGGCGCGGCTACCGCTTCCAACGGAGCTGTCGGTCTCTATCACATCGACAAGCTGACTCCCGAAGCAGTTGAGCAGGGCGAGAGCCTTATCGCCGAGGGCGCAAAGGTCTATGTCATTGACGACGCCGAGCTCGACAGAGTCAAGAACAACTATCCCGTCATGTGGAAAGACAAGAACGCAACTCCGAAGCTCTGCTTCGTCGGATGTCCTCACCTCTCCTACGATCAGCTCGTTGAGTGGACCGAGAATGTCTGCGAGTCGCTCAAGAAGAACGGCAGAAGCAAGGTCTCCATCCCGACCGTCTTCACCGCCGCTCCGGCTGTTGTTGAGAAGTTCAACGCAACTCCCAACGCTGCAAAGCTCAAGGCTACCGGCGTCGTTCTCAGCTACATATGCCCGCTGATGTATATGAACAACCCGCTTGCAGGTAAGATGCCCGTCATCACCAACTCCAACAAGCTCAGAACATATACCACCTCGCGCTATTACACCAGCGCCGAGATTCTCGATATCATCACAAAGGAGGCAAAGTAACAATGAAACAGTTCAAAGGACGCCCTGTTGCCGCAGGCAAATGCACGGCAAAAGCTCTCGTTTCTCACAACGGATTCAATACCCTTGCTTCCTTCCAGAAGAGCCTCCAGTTCGGCGACAAGACCGCTAAGTGCGGCGATCAGAACAATCCCGATCTCTTCGGCAAACCCATGGTCGGCACGGCTCTCTGCCTGCCCCAGACTATCGGCTCGACGACTGGCGGAATGGTTCTCTACTGCGCAAAGGTCATGGGCAGAACTCCCGCCTGCCTGCTCTTCTCGGAGCACATCGACTCGCTCGCAGCTGCCGGAGCTATTCTCTCCGCAGTTTGGACTGACGATCCGATGCCCACGGTCGACTGCCTTGGCGAGGAGTTCCTCAACTATGTCAAGGACGGCATGACCATCACCGTTGACGAAGACGGCACAGTCACTGTCGAAGACTGATAACAGAAATTCAAAAAGCATCCGCGCGTTAATTCGTGCGGATGCTTTTCTTTTTATTTGTAATATCCCATTTGTCTGAGCAAGTCAACGAGTTCGCCGCGGTATTCATGCGACGCCGCAGCGTAAATCACAGTATTTCCGCTGTAAATCTTGGCGGTATATAAATTATCGTCTTCGATTGAAAAAATGCTGTAATTCGTACTCTTGTAGGTGTATTCTTTTCCGTCTTTTACCGGAAGCGTCATTCCCGAATAGATGCGCCGCGCGCTGTCGGTCGAATCCATGACACAAAAGTCTATTCGCATATCTTCGGTATGCAATGAGCGCGAATCTTCTATCAGCGAACCGATCCGCCAATCCGTGCGCAGTTCGTCAGTCATGTCCGACACTGTATAGCCGTTCTCGGTCATCACGGAAGAAAAAGTTTCAATGCCCGACGGCTGAGCGCGCAGAAAGACAAGGGTCAGCGCGATAATCGCAGCCATAAGCAGCAACGCTATAATTGTTCGCTTCGGGTTTCTGCTGTTTTCTGAAGTCTCAGTATACGCTTCATCTTCGTTTTTTAGCCGTTTGCTCCGTTTTATCGCCGTCAACAGAAAGAAAATTCCTGCCGCCAAGAACAAAACTCCGCCGCCGAACGGGTATATCAGATCATCTTTATTGGGAGTGATATCCGATGTTGAATCAGACGGATTGTCGGGGTCATATTTTATTTTTATTTCGTCTCCGACGAGTCGGATACCGGAAACGCTGCTTTTCTTGCCGGTATATATTTTTCCGTCCGCTTCGTATTGATATGTCAGATCATAAAATGTCGTGCTCGATTTGCTGTTTCTTTTGACGCGGCTCGAAACATCGGTTATCCGGGCTTCGGTTACTATCCAGTCCGTCTTTTTAGACTCGGCAATGTAATTTGTCACGCTCGCCGCCATTAAATATATGCCGGATAATATGGCTATAACGCCGAGCAGACCGGAGATTATAAGTGATAGAGTTCTTCTTTTCATAGGCTTTATATAAGTTTGAATTTAGTCCATTTCTGATTTTTATAGCGCACAAAGAATATCGCTCCGCGGAAGAGCAGATCCATGCTCGTGCCTATCGCCACGCCTACGGCGCCCATATTGAGCCACAGACCGAACAGCGCAGAGAAGAACAGCCTCGCAGCTACAGTCAGAACAACAGAGACGGTCATGGTGAATTTCACATCCCCCGCCGCTCTCAATCCGCTCCCGAGCGGTCCTGCGTACGTATAGGCAAAAGCGTTTATGGCGTTATTGATGAGCACCATGATGAGCACAAGATGTTTGGCTTCGTCGGATATGGCAAAGAATTTGAGCAAGAGCGGAGTCATTGCGAACACAGCCGTGTTCCACGCCAATGATAGAATGAATGTCAATTTATTGAGCTTTTTGAAATAGTGGTTTGCCTCTTCCGTATCTCCCGCGCCCATGCACTGCCCGATGACAGTTGTATAGACCGGAGCCATCGCCATACCCATCAGCGCTGCGAGCGACCATATGCTCTGCGACACACCTGTTGCGGCTATCTGATATGTTCCGAACTGCGCGACCATACTGCTCAGCGCCACTTTGACGAGCTGATGGACGCCGTTTTCAACGCCGTTCGGGACTGCTATTCCGAGCACTTTTTTGAGCAACGAGCCGTGCCACGCGAATATACCGGAAAGTGTATATCTCACGGGAGTTTTCCGATGCATGAAGCAATACCAAGTGACGGCGACGGCGGAAATAGCCCGCGCTATCAGCGACGGATAAGCAACTCCCGCGACCCCGGCATGAAGAACGAACACGCCGATAATATTGCCGACAACATTGACAGCGTTTGCAATGGCGGATATATACATCGACACATCGGCTCTGCCGACACTGCGGCACATCGCCGCGCCGGCGTTATAAACCGCGAGAGCCGGGAACGAATACGCGGTTATGCGCATATATTCGACGCACGCCGCCATGACATCATCCTCAACCCTGCCGAAAAGCAGATTCAGAAGTGGGCGTTCAAAGACGAGAATAAGAACGGATATAACAACCGAGCTGACAACCGAAAACATCAATAATTGACTTGCGGCTTTGCCCGCCTGCTCGTTATCTTTGCTGCCGATATACTGACTGATTATTACAGCGCCGCCGGATGCGAGGGCGGAAAATAGGAAGATCGCGACGGTGTTAAAGGAGTTTACGAGCGACACGCCGGAAACCGCCGCATCGCCGACAAAGCTGACGACAAATGTATCCGCCATGCCGACGAGCAAAAGTAAAAATTGCTCGATAAACAGCGGAATAATCATCGCCCGCAGGTCTTTGTTTGTAAACATCCTGTCGTTCATTAAAAGCCGTCAATCCTCCGGTTAGTTTATATATAGATATTTTATCATATGTTGGGGGATAAATCTACCGAAGTAAAGCTAAAAAGTAAAATCGGCACATGGATGTATCTGATAACATCCATGTGATTTGATAATTTGTTGCTTGTTTGTTAGTTATATGTTAGTTGTGTTTGATTACATAACCGAAAACAGTCCGTTTTCAACTGCCTTAAAATAGCCACAGCTCTTGAAAACATTGGGTAGTGAAAAATGAATAGTGAAGATGTAATAAGTAAAACTCCCGCACAAAAGTGCGGGAGTTTCTGGCTGGGATGGCTGGATTCGGACCAGCGAATGACGGAGTCAAAGTCCGTTGCCTTACCCCTTGGCTACACCCCAAAATATCGGTAATATATAAAAAACGCAAAACATTTCTGCTTTGCGTTGGTTTGCTGGGGTGGATAATCGGATTCGAACCGATGACCTCCAGGGCCACAACCTGGCACTCTAACCAACTGAGCTATACCCACCATTTAGTTTGCTGCGGGCACATCAAGAGATATGCCCGCAGGCTTGGCGCGCTTGAAGGGACTCGAACCCCTGACCCACTGCTTAGAAGGCAGTTGCTCTATCCACCTGAGCTACAAGCGCATATTGGAGCGGGTGATGGGAATCGAACCCACGTAACCAGCTTGGAAGGCTGGAATTCTACCATTGAACTACACCCGCAGTTAATTGCCGCTCTGTGACGACGGCAATTATTTTAACAAATAACTTTCGATATGTCAAGTGTTATGGCAAGATTTATTTAAAAAATCATTCACATTTTGTCGGCTCGTATCCGGCATCCTTGACAGCGTTCATTATAACGGCGTTATCGACATCATTTTTGAGCGTAAGTACCGCTTTTTTGTCCTCAAGGCTGACTTCAACGCTCTCAACTCCGTCGAGCGCTTCGAGTGCCTTCTGAACATGAGCTGTGCAGTGGTTGCACATCATACCTTCGATATAAACTGTCTTTTTCATAGCTGTTTCCTCCGTATTTTTTATATTCTCTTCTGCCGGCATGAGCTCAGGGAGCTTGACCGGCGGTTTTGACTTGCCTTTGAACGGGCGATCAGGCTTGAAGAAATTGAGTCTGAGCGCATTGGTGACAACACAGAAGCTTGAAAGGCTCATTGCCGCCGCACCGAACATGGGATTGAGCGCGATATTGAACACGGGTATCAGCGCGCCTGCGGCTATCGGAATACCGATGCAGTTATAGAAGAACGCCCAGAACAGATTCTCGTGAATATTCCTGAGAACCTGGCGCGAAAGGCGTATCGACGCCGCAACATCGCGGACGCTCGACTTCATCAGCACAACATCGGCCGCATCGAGCGCAACATCGGCTCCAGCACCTATAGCGATACCCGTATCCGCCTGAGTGAGCGCAGGAGCATCGTTTATGCCGTCGCCGACCATGGCGACCGTGCCATATTTCTGGAGCTTTTTGACTACATCCGCCTTGTCACCCGGGAGCACATCGGACACGACATTTTCTACGCCTATCTGCTTTGCCACAGCGAGTGCCGTACGCCTGTTATCGCCCGTGAGCATAACGGTTCTGACACCCATGCTCTGGAGTTCGGATATTGCCTGTTTGCTGTCGTCTTTTACTACATCGGCAACCGCGATTATACCGGCAAGCTTGCCGTCAATGGCGAAATACAACGGCGTTTTACCCTCACCTGCGAGTCTCTCGCCGGCGGCTTCCATTGCAGAATCTAGAATTCCTTTTGATTTGAGCAGAGATGCATTGCCGCCTATCGCGGATTTTCCATTTATCTCCGCACTGACTCCGTGACCGGGCAGAGCGGAGAAGCCCTGCGCCTCATCAGCGATTATATTGCTCTCCTCTGCCTTGCGCGTTATCGCCGCGGCGAGCGGATGTTCGCTCTTGCTTTCGAGCGAAGCCGCGAGTTTCAGCAGCGAATCATTATTAAATCCGTCGGCGGGCACAATATCGGTGGCCTGCGGCTTGCCCTGAGTCAGCGTTCCGGTCTTGTCGAGGACGACTATCTGAGTTTTTCCGGTCTGTTCAAGCGCGGTCGCAGTCTTGAACAGCACTCCGTGCTTTGCGCCCATACCGCTGCCGACCATTATTGCGACAGGGGTTGCAAGTCCGAGGGCGCACGGGCAGCTGATGACAAGAACGCTTATTGCGCGGGCAAGCGCAAAGCTGAACGGGCGACCGGAAATAAGCCACGCCACGCCCGCAACAAGAGCTATCGCCATAACAGTCGGGACGAATACACTGGACACTTTATCGGCGATTTTCGCTATTGGGGCTTTTGTTGCCGAGGCATTTTCGACCATATCTATTATCTGGCTGAGCGTTGTATCCTCGCCGACGCGCGTCGCTTCGCAAGTAAGAAATCCGTTCTGATTGAGCGTAGCTGCGCTGACGAGACTGCCGGGCGCTTTGTCAACAGGGATGCTCTCGCCGGTAAGTGCAGATTCATCAACCGCGCTCTCGCCGCTTATAACTCTGCCGTCAACAGGGATGCTCTCGCCTGGTCTGACAACAAAAGTATCCCCCTTTACGACTTCCTCCGCGGGTATAACCTGCTCCTTGCCGTCTCTTATCACGCAGGCGGTTTTCGGCGCAAGATCCATGAGGCTCTTTATCGCATCTGTTGTGCGCCCTTTGCTGACGGCTTCAAGATATTTGCCGACGGTTATAAGCGTCAGTATCATTGCCGCCGACTCAAAATAGAGTCCGTGAAGATGGTGCATCGCCATCTGAACATTGCCGTTCACCGCCGCGTTGCACATTTCAAAGAGCACCGCTGTACTGTATATATAAGCCGCCGCGCTTCCGAGCGACACAAGCGTGTCCATGTTCGGCGCACCGTGAAAAAGACTCTTGGTTCCGCTGATGAAAAATCGCTGATTTATAACCATAACAGCTGTCGTCAACAGGAGCTGATAAAGTCCTATCGCAAGCGGATCCGAAGCAAATATCTGCGGCACGGGCCAGCCCCACATCAGATGTCCCATCGAGACATACATCAGCGGGAGGAGCAGCACGACCGATGTTATGAGCCTATGGAGTATTTTTTTCGGCTCGTTGCTTTCAAGCAATGTTTTTTTGTTTTCTTTTTTGCCGCCCTGATTCTGCGGCGATGCGCCATAACCCGCCGCAGATACGGCTGAGCATATTTTCTCGGCAGTGGCGGGTGAAGAGAAATCGACGGCCATGGAATTTGTCAGCAGACTGACCGTCACCTCTTTTACACCCTCTACCCCGCGCACCGCACGCTCGACATGAGCACTGCACGCGGCGCAGGTCATGCCGGTAACATCGAATTTTTCCATCTGTCTCACTCCGATTATTTGAGCTTTTTAATGAGTTCCACAGCCTCAGCTATGACCTCATCATCGCCGTTTTTTATTCCCTCGGCGACACAGGTTTCCATATGCTCTTCAAGTATAATATAGCCGACATTTCTCAGTGCATTCTGTGCGGCGGCAAGCTGAATAAGAATATCGCCGCAATATCGGTTATCGTCGAGCATATTTTTTATTCCGCCGAGCTGACCGATTATCCGGCTGAGCCTGTTCTGCAGCGCCTTCACCGTCTCATCGCTCCGCGGCGTCGACTTATGCCGACAGCATTCGCAGCATTTATTCCCGTTTTCCATCTTATCATCTCCCGCTTCTGTCTTTAGCCCGATTATATACCCCCACGGGGTATTTGTCAACACCGCTTTTATATTATTTTATCCAAACCGCGCCAAAGCAAATAAAAAAAGAGCCGCCCATTTCTGAGCAGCTCCCAAAAAATTTGATTTTTTAAGCGATTATATATTCTCGAAGCCGCTGAAGCCCTTGAATATACGCTCGTCGTACTCGTTGTTCTCGTCCTTGTCATGGAGAGGATACCAAACCTGAGCAAAGAACGGGTTGACCTTTGCCTCGGCATCGTATGCCCAGTGGAACTTCTTGCCTTCGCTGTCGGAGGGAAGCTCCTTCGGGCACCAATGGCCGCCCTTGAGAACAAGATTCGGGGTCATCTCAAACTCATGGCCGTGAGCGCACTTCCACTTCAGAGGAGTGAACAGGTCGCCCTTGGTCATCTCGGTCGAGAGGCACTCGCCACCGCGGAAAGCAGCAGCCTTCTTCATATCCTCGAGGTCAAGCTCGCTCTCGGGCTTGCTCTCATCATAACCGTGGTCAAGAAGGGTAACTTCCTCGGTGGGACGCTCGATCTTGAAGGTATCCCAGTTGCCGATAGCTTCCCAGTTCTTCTTGGAACCATAGTAAGCGGTGATTCTGTCTTCAACATTGTTGGAGATCCACCACATGGTGCCGTAAATCTCGGTGTTTGCAAGCTTCTTCATGAAGGTCTTCTTGAGAATACCAGCGAAGGGCTTTGCAAGGAAAGCGAGTTTATAGTAAGGTGCAACCTGAGTCATCATCTGCTTGAAGTATGCCTTCACGGGGATGTTGGCTCTGAAGTGCAGGTACTCCTCGAGCTTATCCGAGTCAGCATACCACTGACCGTGGAAGTTGCGGAGGATGAACCAGTTGGCATCAAAGAGCTTCTTGGTGGAGCCGATGCCAAGAGTGCCGAGGAGCAGCTCCTCGAACTCGAAGTTGGTGAGTCTGTATTCCTTACCGCTGCCGATGTTGTAGAACTTTCTCCAGAAGTCCTCGGGAACGTCGGGCTCGCAGATGTTTGCAAGAAGGCGGCCGGAATCCTCAACAGTTGCCCACTCAAGCACGCCGTTTATCGGAACATGGAACATGATTGGGTCGATGTTCTTGAGGATGTCGGGATAAAGGATACCGGACTGGCGAAGAGATACCCAATGCTTAAGACCGGACTCGGCGAAAATGCTCTCGGCGATGGTCTTGCTTATCGCATAGTGATCGTAGATGCTGATTTTAATCGGGTCACCGGTTCTTGCCCAATGGATAGGAGCGTTTCTGTCGCCCGTCTGAGCAACGGTGCCGATGTAAACGACCTTGATGTCGTCCTTGTTGGGCTGAGCCTTAACGGCGTCAACTATGTTCTTAGCAGCGGTGGTGTTGGTCTGAATGGTCTTTGTCGGATAATAGTCAGCCGAAGGCGAGACCATTCCGCCGACATGAAGAACATAATCAGAACCCTCAACGCACTTGAGGACATCGTCATATTTCTTCAGGTCGCCCCAGACGATTTTAACGCTGGGATCATTAAGGTAATTTGCGAATTTCTTTCTGTTTTTCTCACTGTCGCGAAGAAGCAGGACTATGTTAAGCTTATCTTTTTTCTTGTAAAGCTCTTTGAAGCCTGCCCAGCCCATATGGCCGGAAGCGCCTGTGAGAAACACTGTCTTTTTTTCTGCCATGAGTGTTTTCCCTCCATTTGCATTATTACAGGATGTATAATAGCACATTAAAATGCATTTTATTTTATATTTTAGCATTATATGTCAAAAATTACACTCAAGTGCAAAAAATATAAGCGCAAATGTATCGATAAAGCCTTATCGGTGTATCTCGAGAAAGCGGGATATATTTTCGACAGTTCTTCTGTCGAGAAAGTGTTCAATAAGCTCGGTCTGGCGCAGCTCGGATTCACTCGAATTCATTCGGCGCAACAGGCTCTCTATAACATCGTGGCGGAAGATAAGATACTCCCCTATTCCCCTTCCTCGCTTGGTGAGATATATCGTTCCGTATTTTTCAAATGTCACGAGCCCTGTCTCGCTGAGCTTATGCACCATTTTAGATGCGGACGATTCGCTGACATTTATCTTTCGCGCGAGCACGCCGAGGCGAACCGAGCCGGACTGAGGACAGTTGCGGCAAATCATCTCAAGATAGTCTTCCTGCGACGCCGTGAGTCCGTATTCGCCCCTGTATTCGCTGCCGTTGAAAGTAAAAAATTTTTCGCCGCCGTCCATGCCCATTCACCCTTTTCGCAGATGCCGATATTATGGTATCGGGAAACTTTCTTTCCCCGGGTAAACTTATATTAAAGGGTGAATCAAATTATGAGTCTTGTCTCTTTGAATACATTATCGGTCGGCGAACAGGCATATGTAAACAAACTCGGATTCGGCGCGAACGACCGACGCAGAATGCAGGACATCGGTCTTATCGACGGAACGCGCGTTGAGTGTCTCGGCAAAGCGATATCCGGCGACCCGGCGGCGTATTTAATTCGCGGCGCGGTCATAGCACTCAGAAGCGAAGACGCCGCAAAAATAGCGGTCAGCAAGATATGACGGCGCGGAGGCGGTAAAATTGGGACTGACGCGCACTTCAACGGGAAAGCATAGCATGGACGCAAATACGCCCGCTCTCAAATCTGATCCCGGCGATATTGTGATAGCCCTCGCCGGGAATCCGAACGTCGGCAAAAGTACGGTGTTCAACGCTCTGACCGGCATGAATCAGCACACCGGCAACTGGACGGGAAAAACAGTTGCCACCGCCTGCGGGTCGTTCAGAAAAAACGGAAAGAATCATATTCTGGTCGATCTTCCCGGCACATACTCGCTCTTCACGCACTCGGTTGAAGAGGAAGTGGCGCGGGACTTTATACTCAGCGAAAATGCCGACGCCTGCATAGTTGTTTGCGACGCAACATGCCTTGAGCGAAATCTGAATCTTGTTTTGCAAATAATTGAAATAACTCCGCGCACTGTCGTTTGCATTAATCTCATGGACGAGGCGAAGAGAAAGAAGATATCAGTTGATATTCCCGCTCTGTCGCGCGAGCTCGGTGTACCCGTAATCGGAACGAGCGCGCGCAGCGGCAAGGGGCTCGACGAGCTGATTGACGCAGTTGACTCGGTAATATCAAAAAAGCCCGCTCCCATAGAGCCTGTGCATTATGGTAGCGGAATCGAAGAAGCACTAAAAATACTCACGCCCGCTCTGAGCGAAAAATCAAGCCACCCACGGCGCGATGCAATGCAAATACTCTCGGGAGAAATTGAAGCTCCCGACGCGGCGCAAGATGAGGCAAAGCTCGCAAATGAAGTAATTGACAGATTCGGGCTGACGCATGAAATGATACGCGACAAAGCGGCAATAGCCGCCGTTATGAGGGCCGAAGATATATTCAAAAAATGCGTCACAACAAGCGCAAAGCACTCGGCGGCAGACAGAAAGCTCGACCGCATATTCACGGGTCGCGCCGGGATATTCGCCATGCTCCTGCTGCTCGCCGCCGTGCTGTGGCTGACTGTATACGGGGCCAACTATCCGTCAAATCTGCTGTTTTCGGCTTTTGATGCGTTCGGGGCAAAACTGCGGCAATTACTATATTTGATAAACGCTCCCGATATTCTGACGAGCGCGCTCATTGACGGAGTATACAGAGTGCTCACATGGGTCGTTGCGGTCATGCTCCCGCCGATGGCGATATTCTTTCCGCTGTTCACGCTGCTCGAAGATTCAGGATATCTTCCAAGGGTAGCTTTCAATCTCGACCACAGGTTCAAGAAATCCGGCGCGTGCGGAAAACAGGCATTAACAATGTGCATGGGATTCGGCTGCAACGCGGCAGGAGTTACGGGATGCCGGATAATCGATTCGCCGCGCGAGCGCCTCATGGCGGCAGTCACGAACGGATTCGTGCCGTGCAACGGGCGATTCCCGACGCTGATATCGCTGATTTCACTGTTTATCGTCGGCGCACTGCCCGCTCCGTTTGACTCGTTTGCCGGAGCCGCTCTGCTGACGGCGCTCATAGTTCTGTCCGTCTTTGCGACCTTTGCGGCGTGTTTCCTGCTTTCAAAGACGATACTTCGCGGAGTACCTTCATCATTCACGCTCGAGCTGCCGCCGTATCGCCGACCTCAGATAGGCAAAGTTATAGTGCGCTCCGTATTCGACCGCACGCTCTTTGTGCTGGGGCGCGCCGCGGCTGTTGCGGCTCCCGCCGGGCTTATAATATGGATAAGTGCGAACATAAAAATAAACGGCACGAGTATTTTTTCATATTGTTCTGATTTTCTTGACCCGCTCGCGCGGATCTTCGGCATGGACGGAGTCATTCTGACTGCGTTCATTCTCGGATTCCCGGCAAACGAGACTGTTGTGCCGATAATGCTCATGGGCTATCTCGCCGACAGCGGCATCTCACAGACTGACGGCGCCGCACTGCACACACTGCTTACAGCAAACGGCTGGGACATAAAAACAGCCATATGCGTGATAATATTCATGCTTTTCCACTGGCCGTGCTCAACAACGCTGATAACGGTAAGAAAAGAGACGGGCAGCATGAAATGGGCTGTTATCGCCGCACTTCTGCCGACCGCCGCAGGACTTATATTATGTTTTGCCGTTTCTCATATTTTCGCGCTGATCTGAGAGAGCAAACCGGGAACTTCCGAAAGCTCTTTTATTGTGTAGTCCGGCTTTATGTTGTTGTCGTTTTCTATTCCTTTAGGATTGAACCAGACTGTTGTTATCCCGGCATTTATGCCGCCTTTTATGTCAGAGCTCAGGCTGTCTCCGATTATGACCGTCTCGCTGAGCGAGAAATCGGGTATCTCCGCAAAGCAGATATCAAAGAACTGCTTGTCCGGCTTATTGGCGCCGAGAATCTGAGAGATAAATATGCCGTCCATATATTTTGCGATTCCGGAGCTTCCTATCCTGCCCTCCTGTACCTTTGCGGTGCCGTTTGAGACTATATAAAGTCTATACTTTCTGTAAAGCTCCTCGAGCAGCTCGGGCGCGCCGGGCATAAAATAGTGGCCGATTGCGAGCATACTTTCATAATACGCAGTCGCCTTTACGGGATCGCATTCGACGCCTATCGTTTTAAACAGCTCGCGGTAGCGCCCAACTTTAACTTCTTCGCGCGAGATTTCGCCGAGTTCGAGGCGCTTCCAGTGGGCTGCGTTTATTGTGCTGTAGAGAGCCAGTATCTCCTCGGTCGGGTCGATGCCGAAATGCACAAGTGTTTTCGTGAGGGCTATTTTCTCCGCCTTATGAAAATCGAAGAGCGTATCATCCAAGTCAAAGAGCACATTTCTTATCATCATAAACCTCCGCGGACTTTTTCGACTATTATAGCACCGATTTTATTTCTATATAGTATATATCAGAATTTTTTACCGAATATTTTTCGTTGCGAGGTACTTGTTCACAATTTGTTTAAATTCGAGTGGTACGATTGTCGCGGTCATAATATGGGACACTTGGGAGGCCGCACAAAAATGAATAATGCAGCAGAAAACAGACGAAAAAAAGCACTTCTGATAGTCAATCCCTGCGCGGGAAAGAACAGAACGAGATCAGATCTCGGTGAGATAGTCAACGCCTTTCCGGACGGCGTTTTTGACTTCACCATCAAATACACCACCTGTCAGGGCGACGCTGTGAATATAGCGCGCGACTTTGCGGAGGAACACGACCTTGTTATCTGCTGCGGCGGAGACGGCACGCTCAACGAGACTATAAACGGACTGATGAGCGCAGGAGCAAATATTCCGATAGGCTATCTGCCGATGGGTTCGACAAACGACCTCGCAGTGACGCTCGGAATACCGACAAAGCTCAACGAAGCCGCCGAGCTTATCGCTTCCGGGCACACGAACGGATACGATGTCGGCGACTACAACGGACATCAGTTTTCATATGTCGCCTGCTTCGGCCCCGGCACAAAGATATCATACAGCACCCCGCAGAAGATGAAAAATCTGCTCGGATACAGCGCATATATGATAAACGGCTTTTTCCTGCATCTTATCCCCGCTCTCGCCGATGTCAAGCCGAGACACATTAAAATAGAATATGACGGAAATGTGCTTGAGGACGATTTCTATTTCGGCTCGTTTTCAAATTCCACTTCTGTTGCGGGACTTTTCAAATTTGACAAAGATGATGTCAAGCTTGACGACGGTCTGTTTGAGCTTCTGCTCGTGCGCAAGCTCTCTAATCCGCTTGCGGCGTTCAACATGCTCCACAGAATAATGAAACGCGACTTCGACGGCGACTCTCTTATATACATAAAAGCTTCCGAAGTAAAGCTCACATTTGAAAAGCCCGAGATATGGACGCTTGACGGAGAATGCGGCGGCGAAGCAACACAGGTAGACCTCAAGGTTCTCCACCGCGCCGTGAACATATTCTCACCCGAAAATCCGATGTTCTCGCACAGAGAAAGCAAAGAAGAAGCAACCGTATAACCGCAAAAGTTTTATCCGCAGACTAAGCTCTGCGGATATTTTTTGTGTTTTTATATTGCTATTGATTTCTTGCGGATGAGCTATTATAATGTTGTAGATTTTGCGGCGTATATGTGGTATTATATTTACATATATAGTGTTGCATTCAACCGCCTATCTTATCGGCGCAATCCACAGGAGGACACAGCATGAATCTTGTTCATCTGAAATACGCAGTTGAAGTGGCTGAGACTGGGTCTATAAACAAAGCTTCTGAGAAGCTCTATGTCAGCCAGCCCAACCTCAGCAGAGCGATAAAAGAGCTCGAAGCGAGCCTCGGAGTTACCATATTCGACCGAAGCGCAAAGGGAATGGTGCTGACACCGGACGGCGAGGTTTTTGTTCGTTACGCACGCTCGATACTCCGTCAGGTCGACGCTATCGAAGAAGTGTTCAGCAAGGGTACGACCGAGAAGAAAAAATTCTCGATATCCGTGCCGAGGGCGAGCTATGTGACCGACGCATTCGCCGAGTTCTCAAAGCTTCTCGACAAGGACACGCCGGTTGAGATATTCTACAAAGAGACTAACTCCATGCGCTCGATGAAAAACATTCTCCAGGATGAATACAAGCTCTGCATAATCCGCTACGCCGAAGGATACGACAAATATTACAAATCGACATTCGACGAAAAGGGGCTCACCTACGAGCTTATAACCGAGTTTCAATATGTTCTGCTCATGAGTAAGAACAGCACGCTCGCAGAGAAAGAGGACATTACCTTCGACGATCTCCGCGACCGCATCGAGATAGCGCACGCCGATCCGTATGTTCCATCCCTGCCGCTGTCCGAAGTCAAGAAAGAAGAACTGCCGGACAATTCGCAAAGGCGCATATTCGTGTTCGAGAGAGCGAGTCAGTTTGAACTGCTCTCACGCAACCCCGATACTTTCATGTGGGTCTCCCCCATTCCGCAGGAGCTGCTCGACAGATACGGGCTCATCCAGCGCGTTTGCCCGGAGAACACACGCAAATATAAAGATGTGTTGGTTCACCGCAAGGATTATGAGCTGACCGAGCTTGACAACATGTTTATAGAGCAGCTTGTCAAAGCGAAGCGAAAGACTTTCGGATAAAGGAGAAAATATAAAATGAAATGGTTTATAGCATCCGACATTCACGGCAGCGCGTACTACTGCCGAAAGATGCTTGAAAGATACAAAGCCGAGAACGCCGACCGCATGCTTCTGCTCGGCGATATACTCTATCACGGCCCGCGAAATGACCTGCCGGAGGGCTACGCTCCCAAAGAGGTCATCGAAATGCTCAACGCGATGAAAGATGAGATTCTCTGCGTGCGCGGAAACTGCGAAGCTGAAGTCGATCAGATGGTGCTGAAATTCCCAGTTCTCGCCGACTACGCGATAATAGACCTCGGGAACAGCATTATTTACGCGACGCACGGACATATATACAATGAAAACAATCTTCCGCCTATGAAAAAAGGTGACATTCTTCTGCATGGACACACGCATGTTCCGAAGTGCGTTGAGCATGAAGATTATACATATATGAATCCCGGTTCGGTTTCGATACCGAAAGAGAACAGTCATCACGGCTACATGACGCTCGAAAACAAAAAATTTGTCTGGAAAGATCTCGACGGAAACGCAAAAAAAGAGTTCGTTTCAGGTTAATAACACCATAAAAAAAACTGAATATCCCCCACTATCTGTAAACTATGCCAAATAAAGGTAAAGGTATATCGATATCAATAATATCGATATATAAAAGTCGTAATTCCCTTTTGCCCCGTTATGCGATAAAATAGTATTGGTCAGAAGTCAGACTACTACTTTTCGGGAGGTGCAGCATGAAAACTACGGACGTGTCCAGAGCTGCTCTGGGGCGCATCCCTGTTTATCTCAAATTTATTGAGAGTCTGCCTCAAGATGTCGAAACGGTCTCGGCGACAACGATAGCAAAGGCATTGGGCTTCGGCGAAGTTCAGGTTCGAAAGGATCTCGGAGCGATATGCGGCTCCGGCAAGCCGAGGATAGGTTACACCGTATCCGACCTCAAAGCGAGCCTTGAATGTCTTATCGACAGCCGCAACGGCAAAACGGTGATAGTCGGCGCGGGAAAGCTCGGAAGGGCGCTGCTCGACTACGGCGGATTTTCCGACTACGGGCTTGACATTCTCGCGGCGTTCGATACGGATGTTTCGCAGAATAACGCAAGCGGAAAACCTATACTGCCGATTGACGGACTACACGATTTCTGCAAAGAAAACAATGTCAGCATCGGAGTCATTGCCGTGCCGGCAAGGGCGGCGCAGGAAGTATGCGACAAGCTCTGTCAAAGCGGCATAAAAGCCATAATGAGCTTTGCACCGTGCAAACTCACAGCACCCGATGGTGTAGCGATTCAATATGAAAACATGGCTCTCTCGCTCGCACACCTGAAAACACAGATAAAACAGTAAACCGTTTAGGGGGATAAAATCATGAACAACGAAAGAAAAATCATCGACAGCGTTGAAACACTCGAATCAGCTCTTGCTTCGCTCAAAGAGGCAGAGAAGAAGTTTTCAACTTACACCCAGGAGCAGGTAGACAAAATCTTCCTCGCCGCCGCTTCCGCCGCAAACAAGGCGAGAATACCGCTTGCAAAGATGGCGGTCGAAGAGACAGGCATGGGCGTTGTTGAAGACAAGGTCATAAAGAACAACTACGCGGCAGAATATATTTACAATGCCTACAAAAACACAAAAACCTGTGGTATAATTGAAGAGGACAAGGCATACGGCATAAAGAAGATTGCCGAGCCCGTCGGCGTTATCGCTGCGGTCATCCCCACGACCAACCCGACCTCCACCGCTATATTCAAGTGCCTGCTTGCCCTCAAGACCAGAAACGCTATTATCATCAGCCCCCATCCCCGCGCCAAGAAATCAACCGCAGCGGCCGCAAAGATAGTTCTCGACGCGGCAGTCAAGGCAGGTGCGCCCGAGGGCATCATTGAGTGGATCGACACTCCGAGCCTTGAGATGACGAACCTCGTCATGAAAGAGGCGGATATAATCCTCGCCACCGGCGGCCCCGGAATGGTCAAGGCGGCATATTCCTCCGGCAAGCCCGCAGTCGGCGTCGGCGCCGGCAACACGCCCGCTATAATCGACGACACCGCTGATATCATCCTCGCTGTCAACTCGATAATCCACTCCAAGACATTCGACAACGGCATGATCTGCGCATCCGAGCAGTCCGTTATAGTTCATCAGAATGTCTATGACGCAGTCAAGACAGAGTTTGCGGCTCGCGGATGCTACTTCCTTGACCCCGAGGAGACCGAGAAGGTCAGAAAGACCATTCTTATAAACGGCGCACTCAACGCCAAGATAGTCGGTCAGTCGGCTTTCAGAATCGCAGAGCTTGCGGGAGTAACCGTTCCCGAGGGCACAAAGATACTTATCGGCGAAGTCGAGAGCGTCGACCTCTCCGAGGAGTTCGCTCACGAGAAACTCTCCCCCGTGCTTGCAATGTACAAGGCGGAAGACATTCACGACGCATTCAACAAGGCTGAACAGCTTATTGCAGACGGCGGCTACGGTCATACGTCTTCAATATATCTCAATGAAATAACCGAGCATGAGAAGCTCGACGAGTTCGCGGCGCGCATGAAGACCTGCCGTATTCTCGTCAACACCCCCTCCTCCCACGGCGGTATCGGCGATCTTTATAACTTCAAACTCGCGCCCTCGCTCACCCTCGGCTGCGGCTCATGGGGCGGCAACAGCGTCAGCGAGAACGTCGGCGTCAAGCATCTTATCAACATCAAGACTGTGGCTGAGAGGAGAGAGAACATGCTTTGGTTCAGAGCACCTGAGAAGGTCTACATCAAGAAGGGCTGTCTGCCCGTCGCGCTCGACGAGCTCAAGAACATCATGGGCAAGAAGAGAGCGTTCATCGTCACCGATAACTTCCTTTACAAAAACGGCTACACCAAGCCGATAACCGATAAGCTCGACGAGATGGGCATTGTCCATGCGACATTCGGCGACGTTGCTCCCGACCCGACTCTCCAGTGCGCCGAAAAGGGCGTTGAGCAGATGAGAGCTTTCGAGCCCGACACAATAATCGCCCTCGGCGGCGGCTCCGCGATGGACGCGGCGAAAATCATGTGGGTTCTCTATGAGCATCCCGAAGCGGACTTCATGGACATGGCTATGCGCTTTATTGATATCCGCAAGCGTGTCTACACCTTCCCGAAGATGGGCGAAAAGGCATATTTCATCGCCATCCCGACCTCGGCAGGTACCGGCAGTGAGGTAACTCCGTTCGCCGTTATCACCGACGAAACCACCGGCATCAAGTATCCCCTTGCCGACTATCAGCTCATGCCCAACATGGCAATAGTTGACACGGATTTCCATATGAGCGCACCCAGAGGACTGACCGCCGCTTCCGGTATAGACGCAGTCACCCACGCGCTCGAAGCTTACGCTTCCGTTATGGCTACCGACTACACCGACGGACTCGCAAAGCAGGCGCTCAAGGTCATATTCGACTATCTGCCCCGCGCATACGAGAACGGTCAGACGGATGTCGAAGCCCGCGAAAAGATGGCGAACGCCGCAACAATGGCAGGTATGGCTTTTGCGAACGCTTTCCTCGGCGTCTGCCACTCCATGGCGCATAAGCTCGGCGCTTATCACCACCTCCCCCACGGCGTTGCAAACGCGCTGATGATCGAAGAGGTTCTCCGCTTCAACGCGGCGGAAGCTCCCGCCAAGATGGGCACTTTCCCGCAGTACGACCATCCGCACACCCTTGCCCGCTACGCAGAGGTTGCCGACAGCCTCGGACTCGGCGGCAAGAACGACAAGGAGAAGCTTGAGAATCTTATAAAAGCTATCAACGAGCTCAAGGAGCGCGTCGGAATAAAGAAGACAATCAAAGACTACGGCATTGACGAGAAATACTTCCTCGACACTCTCGACGAGATGACCGAGAACGCATTCGACGACCAGTGCACCGGTGCAAACCCGAGATACCCGCTCATGAGCGAGATAAAGCAGATGTATCTCAACGCATACTACGGCAAGAAGCACTTTGAAGAGAAGCCCATGCCGACCGAGGCAGATATCGCCGAGGACGACAGCGCCCACAACTTCAAGCAGGCTTACCGCAGAGCGGAGAACGGCAAGAACAAGGCATAAGGAGGGTTCACAATGAATCTTGACAGAATCATAGCAGTAAGGAACAACAAGACAGTCTACCGCGACGGCGACCGCTGCCTCAAGGTTTTCAACGAAGGCTATTCAAAGGCCGACGTGCTCAACGAGGCGCTCAACCAGGCGCGTATCGAAGAGACCGGACTCAATATTCCGAGAGTTCTCGAGGTTACGGTCATCGACGGCAAATGGACAATAGTGTCCGACTATATCAAGGGCAAGACGCTTACGCAGCTGATGCAGGAGAATCCCGAGAAGAAGGACGAATATCTCAATCTTTTCGTCGACCTCCAGCTCGAGATGCACTCAAAGACCTGCCCCCTGCTCAACAAGCTAAAGGACAAGATGAACAGAAAGATCTGCCAGACCGATCTTTCCGCAACGGTCAGATATGACCTGCACACCCGCCTTGAGTCGATGCCCAAGCACAACAAGGTCTGCCACGGCGACTTCAACCCCTCGAACGTTATAATCACCGACGACGGCACGCCTTATATCATCGACTGGTCGCACGCCACCCAGGGCAACGCCTCAGCCGACGCCGCGCGCACATATCTCCTCTTCTGGCTCAACGGAGATATCGACGCCGCGAAGAAGTATCTGAATCTTTTCTGCGAGAAGAGCGACACCGCGATACAGTATGTCCAGAAATGGATGCCCATCGTTGCCGCATCACAGACGGTCAAGGGCAACGCTGCGGAGCGCGAATTCCTCCACTCGTGGATCGATGTTGTTGATTACTCGTGAAAGAGGTGAAATGAATGAAAATAACCGTTTGCATCGGTTCCTCCTGCCACATCAAGGGATCGCGCCAGGTAGTTGAGCAGCTCCAGTACCTTATAAGAGAAAACAATCTTGACGACAAGGTAGAGCTCTCCGGAACCTTCTGCATGGGCAAATGCCAGCAGGGCGTGTGCGTCACGGTGGACGACAAGTTCTTCTCCGTGAAGCCCGATACAGTCAAAGACTTCTTCAGCGAAAACGTTCTTGCAAAGGTTTGAAGCATATGATTATCCAGATTTGCGTAGGCTCCGCCTGCCACCTCAAGGGCTCGGAAAAGTTAGTCGGGCTGTTTGAGGATGCTCTGAAAAAATATGACCTCGAAAACGATGTTACACTTGCCGGCAGCTTCTGCACCGGCAGGTGCAACCGAGAGGGCGTGACCATATCGGTTGACGACGATGTCTACACCGGAATAACGCCCGAGGGGTTCAACAGCTTCTTCGAGGAGAAGGTACTAAAACGGATAAGGGAAGAGAGGGTGTAGCGGCATGGATTGCCTGACTCTTAAAAAATCCAACTGTAAAAACTGCTATAAATGTATCCGCCATTGCCCGGTGAAGTCTATACGCTTCTCGGGCAATCAGGCATATATTATCGGCAACGAATGTATCCTCTGCGGTCAGTGCTTTGTCGTATGTCCGCAGGACGCAAAGCAGATAGTTGACGAAACCGAAAAAGTAAAGGTCCTGCTCCAGAGCAGCGACCCGGTCATCGTCAGCCTTGCTCCGTCTTTCATTGCAAACTATGAGGGCGTGGGCATAAACGCGATGCGCGAAGCGCTCAAGAAGCTCGGCTTTTTCGACGCCGAGGAGACCGCTGTCGGCGCAACAATAGTCAAGACAGAATATGAGCATATGATCGACAGCGACACGAGAGATATCATCATCTCCTCCTGCTGCCACTCTATTAACCTGCTCATTCAAAAATATTTTCCTGCGGAGCTGCCGTTTCTTGCAAACGTGCTCTCCCCCATGCAGGCTCACTGCAAGGATATAAAGCGCAGATATCCGAACGCAAAGACTGTTTTCATCGGTCCCTGCGTTGCGAAAAAAGACGAGGCGCAGTACTACGAAGGCATAGTTGACGCCGTTTTGACATTCGACGAGCTGACAAGCTGGTTCAAGTCGGCGGGAATTGAGCTTGCCCGTGAGACGGACTCAGACGAGCACAGCCGCGCGCGCTTCTTCCCGACGACCGGCGGCATACTCAAGACCATGGCGCAGGACAACCCGAAATACACCTACATGGCGATTGACGGCGTTGAAAACTGCATGGCGGCACTCAAGGACATTGAAAACGGCAAGATACATAACTGCTTTATCGAGATGTCCGCCTGCTCCGGCAGCTGCATCGGCGGTCCGGTAATGGAAAAATTCCACCGCGCGCCCGTAAAAGACTACATGGCTGTGGCGCAGTTCGCTGGCGACAAGGATTTTGAAGTCGAACAGCCGGACAGCTACGAGCTTCAGAAGAACTTCACCGTCATCGAGCGCAGACTCCAGCCCCCGTCGGAGGCAGAGATAACCGAGATTCTTCACCGCATGGGCAAGACTAAGCCCTCGGATGAGCTCAACTGCGGTTCCTGCGGATACAACACATGCCGCGAAAAAGCTATCGCCATATATCATGGCAAGGCGGAGATATCGATGTGCCTGCCCTATCTTAAAGACAAGGCGGAGAGCTTCTCGGACAACATCGTCCGCAACACTCCGAACGGACTTATCCTGCTCAACGAAAAGCTCGAGGTTCAGCAGATAAACAAGGCTGCGCTCAAGATAATGAATCTTCGCTCCCCCTCCGACATTCTCGGAGACGGCGTTGTGCGCGTGCTCGATCCCAAGGATTTCCTTAACGTTCTTCAGACAGGCAGAAATATGCATGACAAGCGCATGTATCTCGCCGAATACGACAAGTATGTTGAGGAGACTATAATATACGATAAGGAATACCGCCTGCTCATATGCATCATGCGTGATGTTACGCAGGAGGAGACTGTGCGCGAACAGAAAGAAAACATCAGCCGTCAGACGGTTGAAATAGCCGACAAGGTCGTTGACAAGCAGATGCGCATCGTTCAGGAGATTGCGTCGCTGCTTGGCGAGACGGCGGCAGAAACAAAGATAGCGCTATCCAAGCTCAAGGAGTCGATCAGCAATGAATAACCTCTGCGCCGAGATAGGCTGGAAGAGTATAAACCACGAGGGCGAACAGCTCTGCGGCGATCACGTTGACATAATTGAACAGGACGAAAATTCAACTGTCATCGTGCTCGCGGACGGGCTCGGAAGCGGCGTCAAGGCCAGCATTCTCTCCACCCTCACCTCAAAAATAATATCAACGATGATGGCTGAAGGTCTGCCGCTCGAAGAGTGCGTGGCGACCATAGCCGCCACCCTGCCGATATGCTCGGTGCGCGGAGTCGCATATTCGACCTTCACCATCATACATCTTATAAACAACGAGACTGCTGAGATAATCCAATACGACAACCCGCATGTTATAATGATACGCGACTGCGAGCCGTTTAAATATACGGAGACGGAGCTGAACATCGGCGGAAAGAACATTTTCAAGTCGCAGATAAAGCTTCAGGAGGGCGATGTTTTCGTCGCGATGAGTGACGGATGCCCGCACGCGGGAATCGGAACGGCTTTCAACTTCGGCTGGAAGCGCGACGATATCGCGGACTTCATGTCTGGGCTTGTGCCTGTCGGATACACGGCGAAAACGCTTTCGACGATGCTCGTTGACGAGTGCGACAAGCTCTACGGCGGTCATCCAGGAGACGATGCGACTGCTTGCGTTGTCAAGATACGCAAGCGCGAACCGATGAACCTTCTCTTCGGCCCGCCGCGCAATCCCGACGACTGCGACCGAATGATGTCGCTCTTCTTCTCAAAAGAGGGCAAGCACATCATCTGCGGCGGCACTACTTCGTCCATCGCCGCCAAATATCTGGGCAAGCCGCTCAAGGCGAGCCTCAATTTTGAACAGAGCGACGTTCCGCCGATTGCTGAGATCGAGGGCGTTGATCTGGTGACCGAGGGAGTCATAACGATAAACAAGGTCATTGAGTATGCCAAAGATGCGTTAGGCAAGAATGAACTGTATGAGGAATGGGGCTTCAAGCGCGACGGCGCTTCGCTCATATGCCGCATGCTGTTCGAGGAGGCTACCGACATCAACTTCTATGTCGGCAGAGCCGTCAACCCGGCTCATCAGAATCCCGATCTGCCTATCAATTTCAATATAAAAATGAACCTTGTCAAGGAGCTCTGTGCCTGCCTCAAAGAGATGGGCAAGAGAGTCAAAGTCAGCTATTTCTAAGGGGGATATCAATGAGAAAATTCGACACTAAGGTACAGTATCTTAAATATAAAGTCCTGCGCGAGGTCGCGCGGCTTGCATGGAACGACACGCTGCTTGAAAATCTTTTCGAGATACCGAAAACCATTGTTCCCGGCAACACGCCGACCATGCGTTGCTGTGTCTACAAAGAAAGAGCGATACTCAGCGAGCGAGTCAAGATAGCTATCGGCAGCAACCCGAATATCATAGAAGTTATCGACATCGCCTGCGACGAGTGTCCCATGGGCGGATACGAAGTCACCAACGCCTGCCGCGGATGCCTCGCCCACCGCTGTGAGGATGTCTGCCGCTTCGGCGCACTCTCTTTTGACCGCGAGCATGTTGCGCATATCGACAAGACGAAATGCAAGGAGTGCGGCGCGTGCTCCAGAGTCTGCCCCTACACCGCGATTATAAACCGCAAGCGTCCCTGCGAGATGGCGTGCAAGATAAAGGCTATCAGCATGAACGAGAACAAAGCGGCGGCGATAAACTACGACAAGTGCATATCCTGCGGCGCATGCGTCTACCAGTGCCCGTTCGGTGCGATAACGGACAAGTCGTATATGCTCGACGTTATTGATATTATAAAGAAGAGCGAGAACAACACGAAATACAAAGTGTTCGCCGTTGTTGCGCCCTCGATTTCGAGCCAGTTTACATACGCGAAGCTCGGTCAGGTCATAAAGGGACTCAAGGAGCTTGGCTTCCACACGGTTATCGAAGCCGCTCTCGGCGCAGACATGGTCGCATATGCGGAGTCCGAAGAGCTGGCGGAGAAAGGCTTCTTAACAAGCTCATGCTGCCCCGCGTTTGTCAACTACATCGAAAAATCCTTCCCGGATCTCAAGCCGTTCATTTCCCACAATCTTTCCCCCATGGCGACTATATCCAAATATATCAAAGAACATGAGGCGCCCTGCAAGGTCGTATTTATCGGTCCCTGCACGGCAAAGAAAGCGGAGGTTCAGAAGGACGAGGTCAAGCCCTATGTTGACGCGGCGATGACTTTCGAAGAGCTTCAGGCTCTGTTCGACAGCAGAGATATTGATATAATGACCCTCTCCGAAGATGTTCTTGACAACGCATCGTATTTCGGCAGAATATTCGCCCGCTGCGGCGGTCTTGCCGATGCTGTGGCGCAGGGACTCAAGGAACACGGTATTGAGGACTTTGATCTCAAAGCCTGCTCCTGCGACGGAATCGAAGCTTGCCGCGCAGCTCTGCTCAGGAAGAGCAAGGGTATGCTCGATGCGAATTTCATCGAAGGCATGGCGTGCACCGGCGGATGCATCGGCGGCGCAGGCTGCCTGACCCACGGCGAAAAGAACAAAAAAGAGGTCGACAAATACGGCATGGAGGCTCACGAAAAGACCATAAGCGACGCAATATCAATACTCAACAAATAACAGTTGCCCCGTTCGACAGAGCGGGGCGTCTTATATGAATGAGATGTAAAATACGGCGCGGATTTGTTGACACCGCCGCCGTAACGGGATAAAATATAATAAAACAATCTGAAAACAGGTGAAAAAACATGGACGAAGTAAGAATTCTTGAAATCAAGCAGAGCGTGTTTAAAAATAACGACGAGCAGGCGGACAAGCTGCGCCGCGAGCTCAAAGAGAAGGGCGTATTCCTACTCAACCTCATGTCCTCGCCCGGAGCCGGCAAGACGACTACCCTCAAGGCAACTATCGCCGCGCTGAAAGACAAAGTCAAGATAGGCGTTATGGAAGCGGATATCGACAGCGATGTTGACGCGAAGAGAATTGCCGAGACGGGAGTCAAGGCAATTCAGCTGCACACCGGCGGAATGTGTCACCTCGACGCGGAGATGACAAGACAGGGTCTTGACGGACTCGAGACCGGCGATGTTGAACTCGCGATACTCGAGAATGTCGGCAACCTCGTCTGCCCCGCAGAGTTCGACACGGGAGCCGTTAAAAATGCGATGATTCTCTCCGTGCCCGAGGGCGACGACAAGCCGCTCAAATATCCTCTGATGTTCTCCATATGCGATGTTGTTATCATCAATAAAATTGATGTCCTTCCCTATTTCGACTTTGATGTTGAAAATTGCAGGGAATATATAAAGCGCCGCAACCCAAACGCCAAGGTATTCATGATCTGCGCCAAGACAGGCGAAGGCGTTGACGAATGGGCGAACTGGCTTCTCAGCGAAGTCAAGGACTGGAGAGACGAGAAGTAAAAGATAATAAAAATAAAGGCAACCGAGCGGTAAGATTTAAGTCTTACTGCTCGGTTTATTAAACATGATAACTATTTCAATCTATAAAGTAGAGCACACAGTTTGAGTATGGTGACGCCCTGCATTTTAACACTTAAAAATTATTTGCTGAGTTTTTTTATAATTGCTTTAAATTTATCGGTATCGCGCACCGAATCAAACTCATCATGAATCATCCATTTATCCCGAAGTATTTCGCAAAGAGTTCTTGTGTCAGCAGTCTCGAAATCTGTTTTTCGCTCAATTATTTCGCCGACCAATACCGCACTGTATCTCTGCTCATCGGGGCGATTATCAAAAGCCTTCGCTTCATTAACGGCTAAATGCAGGTGCTTATACATATTATCGTAATCCTTCAAAAGCGCATATCTTTTGGCAATATCAAAATTGAGCCACGTTGTGCCCCAATTATTGTTTGGTCTGTTGCCGTCAAGGATAAGCTTCTCCAATTCAAACACTTTTTTCAACACAATAAGCTCTGTTTCGTTATCAACCACATCCGCATCCGCTAAAAGCCACTTTTATTGACAAAGCCGCTTAATCGGTCTTTCAATCATTAAGCCAAGTGTATGTTTGATTTCAAATCAAACTGCTATATGCCTAGCAGAGCCTTCACTGTGTAGTGAAGAGAAAAATATTCCCTCCTCGATTTCAGAAATTACAAATCCACATATTGCACCATTTAAGTTGATGGTCTTACTTTAGTCTACAACAGCTACCGTAGTAGGATCGCTAAAATAATGGGCAGCTTGGGTGGTAAACATTTTTTTATAAATTCCTGATTCTTTTGCCATAAGGCTCTGATGTGTTCCGTCTTCAAAAACGGTGCCATTATTTATTACGATAATTCTATCACAAAAATGTGTTGAAGAGAGCCTATGAGATATAATAATTGCAGTTTTATTTTCAACCAATTTTTCGAATCCTGCGTAAATTTCATATTCCGCAACAGCATCCAGCGAGGCGGTTGGTTCATCTAAAATAATAATAGGGGCATCTTTATAGCAGGCGCGTGCAATAGCTAGCTTTTGGCTTTCGCCTCCCGATAATTCAACGCCATTTTTATCAAACTCTTTGCTATACAAAGTATCAAGGCCATTATCTAAAGTTTTTAGTCTTTGAGAGAATCCACTTTTTTTCAAGGCTATATTTATGTCTTCAGGATTTTCAGTTTTGCCAAGTAAAATATTATCTTTCAAAGAGAATGAAAATAATTTGTAATCTTGAAACACGGCCGAAATAAATGAATTATATTCTTCCTCATTATATTCATATATATTTCTGCCGTTGAGAAGAATTTGTCCCTCATCTGGAATATAAAAACGACAAAGTAATTTTACAAGAGTGGTTTTTCCGGATCCATTCAACCCAACAATAGCAATTTTTTCCCCCGCATGAATCTTTAAACTGAAGTCTTGCAAGATATATTGTTCCTTGCCAGGGTATCGAAACGAAACATGGTCAAATACAATTTCCATGCGTGATTTATTTTCTGACAAGAAAGGTTTGTTTTGATTTTCAGCTTCTTTTTTTAGAGAAAGATTCACGCAAGTTCTGAAATCGGTAACAAACGTTCCACTCTTCATTAAATCAGAAAAGGCGTTCGAAAATTGTTCGGATATACTTGATAACGATACGGCTGCGGTGATAACAAGCACGGCTTCGTCAATCTGAATAATGTCTTTATAAATTACATATACAACAAACGAAGTCAAAAAAGAAAATAGAAGGAAATTAATTAGAATTGAGAATATGCTGAATTTTCTGCAACTTAGATCATATTTCTTTTTTGTTTTTAGATACTCCGTACAATTTTCTTCTGCTCTGTCATAGAGCCATTCCTGAATTGCATTAATGCGGACTTCTTTTCCGTATATGGGGTTTTTAAGTAGCCCCAAAACATAATTTGTTCGTCTGAGTGGTGGGATAACAAGGTTCTTCCATTTAGTCCAGTTTAAAGCCTTTACTTTTTCGGATAAAAGGATCAATACGATTGCGACAAGCAGAGGAACAATCAATATCTTGTCTACAGCAAGAATGGTTGCAGCAAGACCAATAATTGTAACAAATGTAGAAATGGAAACAATTACATTTTCAAGCACACCAACGAACTTTCCCGGATCTTGTGCCAGTTGAAACAAATCTTTTGCAAACGGTTTCTCCATTTCAAAATAATCCATTTTTATGGCGGTCATGCCTACTTGCGTGAGAATCTGTTTTTCAAGCAAATCCATATCTTTTCTTAGAATAGGTTCTATCACGGACGAAAGAATTTGCGTGATTCCAAGAGAGACCACAAGCGCTCCAACAAATATAGCTGTCAGAGTCCAGTTCTTGTCTATAATAATGTACTGTACGATATATCGCAAAAAAATTACAGTAGTTAGACTTTGTGCGATATCCAACACCACTTTAAAGATATTCAACGCATAAATCCTCTTATTTATTTTCCATATAAACTTTAGCAAAAAAAACAAATTGGATAAGATGGGAGTTTTTTTCTTGCTCATAAAACTATGATTCCTTTCTCCTGAAAATTAAAAGGCAGCGACAATCACGTTTTATAGTACAGGGATTGCTTCATGAACATATCTTCATAAATTCCTTGTTTTTGTAGTAGCTTATCATGTCCACCAACAGAGTCAATCTTTCCTCCATCAAACACATAAATAGAATCACAGAATTTTGTTGAAGACATTCGGTGCGAGATAAAGATGGTGGTTTTATTTTTTGTGAGTTGACTGATTTGTTCATACATACGCTGTTCTGCAATTGCATCTACTGCTGCAGTTGGTTCATCCAAAATAACAATAGGTGAATTTTTATAAAGAACTCTGGCTAGTGCTAGTTTCTGACCCTCGCCACCTGAAAGCTCAATTCCATCTTCACTAAAATCTTTATTAATATAAGTCTCATATCTGTCAGGGAGTAAAGATATCTTATCTTCAAGACCGCTGTCTCGTGTTGCCTCATCTAGCTTTGCTATATCATCTTCACCAGAAAGTATAATGTTGTCCTTAAACGTGAAGGAAAAAATTTTATAATCCTGAAAAACGACAGATATGATTTTTGCATATTCAGAAGAAGAAATTTCATTTATGTCTGTTCCGTTTAGTAGTATTTTTCCAGTTGTCGGCTGATAAATTTTACATAAAAGCTTTACGAAGGTGGTTTTCCCCGATCCATTAAGGCCAATGAGCGCTACCTTTTCTCCAGTGCAAATTTTTAAGCTAATATTTTGCAATGCGAAGGTATTTGAATTTGGATACTTAAAACTTACATCTACAAACTCGATATCATAACTACCTTCTTTTTGGGATGAAGTTTGTGCAAGAAGCGATTTATTAGAAGAGGTTACGTTTTCTAGATATGTCTCGTAATCTTTTACATATACTGAAAACATGTTCAGACGATTTACACTTGCTAACAGTCCTCCAACAGCCTGAGCAAAAGCAAGCATTGTCCCAATATACATTGTCATTTGCCCAATTGAAATAGAGCCATTATATGCAAGATATACAACATATCCATACGAAACGGCATTAATTATCGCTAATAAAACTGTTTCAAAAAAGTTAAGCTGGCAGAGCTTTTTTGTATGTGCACTTAACTTTTGATTATATTCTTTTACCTCTTTATCAATTTTATCGCTTGCCCATTTAGATGCTTGATTGATACGCATTTCTTTTGCATATTGAAAATCAATGAGAATCTCAAAAAGATAGGTAAGCTTTCTCTGAGTCTTGGAGATATTTTGGTCATATTCGTATTTGTATCGTTCTCTTTTTTTCTCAAATTCATAATTGCATATTGCAATCACAAAGAAGACGAGATAGATTAGAACATGCAGCCTTACCATGATGAAAGAAAAGCCAATGACTAAAAACAGATTAATAAAAAATCCAGACAAATCATCTGCTACGAATCCATTTGCAGTTACATTGCGGCGCAGTTTTTCTTGTGTATTGCGAATTTCATCATTTTCCTGGTCTTTATACTCCATTTTCACATAATGAAATGCGTAATCCAAAGCTGTATTTGCATCACCTTGGTTATACGCCTTTAAAATATAAGGGGTAATAGCGGCTCTGAAAATCTGAATGCCAAAAATTGCAATTATTAATATGGCTAGATGAAACATAGTCTGTCTAATTGATGACCTGTTTGTAATATCATCAATAAAATATTGAGGGAGAAGGATTGAAGAAAAGGTTTTCGCGATTTCAAGAATAACAAGAAAAAATGTAGGCACAAATACTGCGGGATTTAATTTCTTGGTGTATTGTAGCATAAAACGAATTCCATGCCAAAAATTTTTAAATCGTTTTTTCATTATAAAATATATGTTGCATAGCAGCATAAGACTAATCGAGACGTTTGGTCTTGTGCAGACTATGCAATCACTCCTTTCTGTTGTTAAGAAGTGGTTTTGTGTAAATATTACGGTGTTTCTGTTATCTATGATTCTTGGGAAAAATATGAAATAATCTCATTTGTTAAGTCCATCATCTGGGCTTCTTCTCCCAAAAGAAATGTAGGTAAATTAAAATGATCATATAGATCTTTTTTTACATTCTGGAATGATTCTTTTGAAATAATATTGCTTGGACCCACGGGTCCCGCCCAGTCAAAGGTCTGTACCACGGGAAAAAAGCAAAGTGCAATTACTTCACATTCAACGGTTGATTCAAGAAATGAGATCGTTTTTTCAATATATTCATAAGTATCATTCATGGAAATACTTAAAATAATAGCATCGGGGCGCGTGCCCATTAAAAAATTTGTTTGAAAAATATTATAATAGTAGAGATGGTTCGGATAGATATTCACACTAGCGGATTGGGATCCAACCAAGATAATATCACACCGGGTATCCTCCAGTTTATGTATAGTTTCGTTTAGATATCTTATAACATCGTAATCGTGTATGCGCAAAGAATAAACACTATTATATCCGATAGGGAAAACATACTCCATTCCAAAAAGTAGTGCACTTGGTTCTGTGCCGATTTGACCTACCTTAAAGCCTTTATTCCGCAGACAGTTTCTCAAAGTGACTTGTAAAGTGAATTTGCCTTGGCGTCCTCCTGTGCCGAAAACTCCAACTACGGGGACAATATTTTCGTGTAGCTTTTCATATCGAAAAGGAGGGAGATGTTCTGGCAGTATTGTTGGACTTTGCACTCTCTTATTGTTTTTCACGATTTGACCTAAGTCGTCAAAAGAATATATCTGCTTATTATGCCGTAGCGCTTCTGAAATCAGGTTATTTTTGAAGTCATACGATTTCATTTGCAATATAAGCATGTCGATATGACCAAGAATCAATGTGTCAAAGCTGTCCCAATCGATTTTTTCAATGTTCTTGATAATATGCCCTGAGGAGTCACTCTTGACTTCTTTGTTAGTGTTCTTTCCAACTCGCAACGAATATTTTGTATCATATACATCAGTGATTTCAAAGTCCAGTTTATCTTCGAATCGCAAGATACTATGCATTTCTTTGTTAAAAGGAAACAGGGCAGCTTTTTTTATTTTAAAAGGGTTTGATTATCTTGTCCATATCGAGGAAAAGCTCGCACAGAAATCAAAGGATGCCCGAGAACAATATAAGAGTACAAATTAACATCAATATCAAAAGTATTAAAGTTTCAGAAAATCAACTTTTATTCGACAAATTGATTATACCACAATCAATGGTAATGTCAATATATAAAAATAGTGCAAAATATTCACATTGAAACATTAAAAAGTGTTAGACACACTGAAATTTCAAACTGTTTTAAAAAATGAAAAAGCCCTGAACCCGTTGAGGCTCAAGGCTTCTGAGATGGCTCCCCCTGTTGGACTCGAACCAACGACCCTTTCGGTCAGAAACATAGTCGCCTTGCTCGCTTGGAGCGCGTCGCAATGCTCGTTGTTTCTTCCTGCTCAGAGCACCGCTTCATCTGCCGCAGGCAGCGCGGTGCTCCGAGCCTTGACACGCTCCGCGCCCAATATTCAAAGCGTTTTGTCCAAACAAAAAGTGAAATCGTTCGCTTCGCTCACGGTGAAATAATTTGCTCCACAAATTGTGATATTTGATGCTTCGCATCAAGTGAAATGAAATAAATCCTCACCGCCGCAGCGATTTCACACGCCGTAGGCGTATTTCACGCCCGCAGGGCATTTCACAAATCCCGAAAGGGATTTATTTCGTTAAAAAAAGCACTTGCAAATGCAAGTGCTTTTTTTGGCTCCCCCTGTTGGACTCGAACCAACGACCCTGCGGTTAACAGTGGTTGTGACGCGAATATCAAACAGTGTCATTTGATTCCATGCAGTGTAGAACCGTGATTTTTCCCATATAACGCAATTAATAAACGGTTCGCGTGGTGCGAAAAATCGCTAAATAATAATAGTGTTAGACAATTGTTAGACGGTTTGCTTGCTGTTGTTTTATATAGCGGAGTGGAGCAGTTGGTAGCTCATTAGGTTCATGCCCTAAAGGTCGTGGGTTCAAGTCCCGCCTCCGCAACCAATATCCCGTGTGTACAGCGGGGACGTGTGGGTTACGCCACAAGCTCGGTACGTCAGACCATCCGCACCTCTCTGTGAAGTGTCCCAGTGGTGTCAAATCCGAGTATCTGCATCCTTGGCTCAATGGTAGAGCGGCTGCCTTGTAAGCAGCGGGTTGCGTGTTCGAGTCACGCAGGATGCTCCACAAATCCAAGCGCGAGGAAGCGCGAGAAGTTAAGTATCGGGCGTTCCGGGACGAATCGGGCGCACAAGTTTGCGGACGGTAAAACGATGGCTGACGAAAAGACGTGACTTGGATTTTAACTTAGGTTATCAAAAGGCTCATTCGCCTTTGTATAGGAAGCGTTACGACGTTTCCTTAGTTTTACAAATACCGCCCATATGGGCGGTTCAATTAGACAACTCCATTTTGTCGGCTGCTTGCAAGCGGCTTTAAAATTTCATTCCTCCTTAAGCAGAACTTTGGGCGGGTATTATGCAAGCGATATCCGCCCGAGTCCTGCAATACAGCGCTTTGGTGTAAGGGCAGCACATCAGATTTTGGCTCTGATAGTGTAGGTTCAAATCCTGCAAGCGCCGCCAATTTAACTTTTTGCGTCCCGTATAGGGGCGCTATTTTTATATGTAAAGGATGTGGGTAATATAGCTCAAAACTCAATAGGTCACTCTAAATCGACCTCCAAAAAAAAGAAAAAACCCGCGTCGTCTAACGGTCGAACCGAGTTCTACTGCACCATGTGCGGCAAAAAATATACTAAACTTACTGGTAACTTTTATAGATCGCAATCCCCTATTCATGTTGGCAACGACGGATTTATCCCCGTGTGTCGCTCGTGCGTCGAGGAGCTGTTTGAATTGTATACCGACGAACTTGGCTCAGAGATGGAGGCGACGAAGCGTCTATGTCAGAAGTTCGACTGGTATTTCTCGAAAAGGATATACGATGCAACTGAGAAGAGTTCGGCGTCGTTCAGCCGTATGAGCTCATATGTGTCTAAAATGTCCTTGCGTTGTTATCAAGGTAAAACTTACGACGATACTATACGCGATGAGGAAACTGTCATTAATGACGTAGAAGATCTAAAGAACAATAGTTCTGAAATCAAAATAAAGCAGAAGACCTTAGCGTTCTTCGGTGGCGGATTTGAACCCGAAGAGCTTAAGTTTCTTCAGGAGCAATACGATGACTGGACTTCGCGGCATGAGTGTTCTACTAAATCGCAGGAAGAGGTCTTCAAAAACCTGTGCATCGCACAGCTTAATATTCTGAAAGCCCAGCAAGGCAAGGGGTCTATGAAGCTTGTAGAGGCACTCAAGGTATTCCAAGACCTCCTTGGCACGGCAAACTTAAAGCCAAGTCAGAATAACGAAAATGCTATGGTTGAGCAAAACACCTTTGGCACTCTTATTAAGAAGTGGGAGAATGAACGCCCCATTTCAGAGCCGCTCCCCGAATGGCAGGATGTTGATGGAATCCGCAAATACATAACGGTGTACTTTCTCGGACATCTGTGTAAAATGTTGGGAATACAGAACAAATACAGTGCGGCTTATGAGGAAGAGATGGCAAAATATCGTGTTGAGATGCCTGAATACGAGGGCGACGACGACGCACTGCTGGACGCCATTATAAGTGACGGTGAAGATTATGGCGACACGGAATAAGCTCAGCGACCGCGAGTTAGCTAACGACAAGGCTAAACGAATTATGAACGGCGTGGACGCATGGTGCTCATTCTATAGGGCTAATCCTCACCGTTTCTGTTTGGATTATCTTAATATTAAGCTTAAGCTTTTTCAGCAGATAATTCTGTATATGATGAACTGGTGCAACTATATAATGTACATCGCAGCAAGAGGGCAGGGAAAAACCTTTCTGGTCGCCGTGTTCTGCTGTGTGCGTTGTATTTTGTACCCCGGTACGGCTATCTGTATTGCGTCTAAGACCCGTGGACAGTCCGTCGAGGTCTTAACGAAAATACAAACGATTCTTATGCCCAACTCCGCCAATCTTCAGTTAGAGATAGAACCGAAGGGCATAACAATAAATCAGTCCAAAGCGGAGATTGTGTTTAGGAACACATCCCGTATATTCGTCGTAACTGCAAATGATGAAGCTCGACACAATAGAGCTAATATTATTATCTGCGATGAGTTTCGCATGATACCGCTTACTATTATTCAAACGGTTCTCAAAAGATTTTTAACGGCTCCGAGAAATCCGGGATATCTCAACAATCCCAAATATGCACATTTAACTGAGAGAAATAAAGAAATTTATCTCTCGTCTGCATGGTATAAGTCACATTGGTCTTTCGGCAAGCTTCAGACATACGCGAAGAATATGAGCGATGATCAGCGTCGATATTTCACCTGCGGACTCCCCTATCAGCTTTCGATAAAAGAGCACCTGCTTGACAAGAATCAGATAGCGGACGAGCTTTCCGAGGGCGACCAGTCCGAGACGACGTTCGGTATGGAAATGGAGTGCTTGTGGTTTGGAGATACGGACGGCTCGCTGTTCTCTTACGATGATATAGCTAAAACTCGTCAGATCAAACAAGCCCTATATCCCGACTATATCAGCTCTCTTATACCTAATTATAAACAGAAGATACCACCGCTTGCATTTAATGAGCGTCGTGTTCTCTCTGCCGACGTTGCGCTGTTGGCTTCTAAGAAGCAAAATAACGACGCCGCGTCTATATGGATTAATAGGGCTATACCCAATTCGGAGAACAGATATATCAGCAACCTTATATATACGGAGAATCACGAGGGACTTCATACGAACGACCTCGCTCTGCGCATACGCAGGTTGTACGAGCAGTTCCATTGTACTGATATAGCGCTCGATGTTAAGGGTCTTGGTATAGGCGTGTACGACGCTCTCGTGCGCGACATATATGACCCGGAGTACAATGTCACTTACCCGCCACTTAGTTGTTGTAATGACGATGTGTACGCGACTCGTTGCACAGATAGAGAGGCTAAAAAGGTCATTTGGGCAATACAGGCTACAAGTCAGTTTAATAATGATATGTATCTTGCGTTGCGTGACGGCTTCAAACAGAATAAGATTAAACTCCTTAGTTCCGAAAATGACTTCTACGAATTGCCAAGAGGTATTGTCCAAGCCATACTTGACGACGCTGAGCTAAAGCGTAAAGTTCTGCTTCCATATATTCACACAACGCTTTTTATTAACGAAATAATAAGCCTAAAGTACACACCTACAGGTACTTTAATAAAGGTCAAAGAGCAGTCCGGTATGAGAAAAGACCGAGTGTCATCGGTCGGCTACAACTATTGGGTTGTTCAAGAGCTTGAGAGAAAGCTTAAGCCCAGCAACAAACCACCCGAGCGTAAAGTGTTTGCGTTCAAGAAACCTATTATTAAATAAGAAAGGAGACGCGAAGTGGCAAAAAAGAAAGAAACTGCTCCGCCGCTTTCGCCTGAAGAGCAAAAGAAAGTCGATCTTGAAGCGGCAAAGGCGGAGTTTCATAAAGCTCTTCTGTATGCACAGAAAATAGCTCAAAGGAATATAAGCAATCCTGCATCCTCACAGCAGAGCCGAGGTCAATCGTACTCCACCTATACAAAGGAAAATATTCTGACGTGGCTTAAAAACCCGTCAACAAACGCAAAGAGTCTTCGCAATGCGTCGATGTATCTTTACAATGCTTCGCCGCTGTATCGTCGCCTTATTAACTATCAAGCAAATATGTGGCTGTGGGATTATGTGCTTTACCCTCTTGGATATGATGAGTCTAAGATGAAAGCTAATAATCTTCAGAAGCAATATCTTGCTGCGGCTAAAAAGTGTGAGGTTTGGAATCTGAAGAACGAGCTTTCCAAGGCTGCCGTGAGTGCGGTACGCGAGGGAATCTTCTTTGGCGCGTCGTGGGAGTCTGGCGATTCGTTCTTCATTCAAAAAATCAACGCTGATTATTGCACTGTTGAGGCTATCGCTGACGGTACTTATCTCTATACAGTTGATATGTCTCAGATTAAAGAGGACGAGCTTGGATTTTATCCACCCGAGTTTACCAAGATGTGGAACGCCTATAAATCTGATGGCGTTAAGAGACAGTTCGTCCCCGAAGAGATATCTTGGTGTCTCCCGTTCTGCACCGCAGACGGCGACCAAGGTGCGTTCATACCGCCTTATGTTGGTTGTCTCCCCGACCTGTTGGATATAGAGAACTATAAGGCGTTGCAGGAGACGGCTACCGAGCTTGCTAATTATAAGGTACTTGTCGGCAGAATCGACCTTGATAGTCAGGGAGCGCCGACGATAGATTGGAATTTGGCAATGCAGTATTACACTCACCTCTGCAATGCGCTTCCTCCGCAGGTTGGCGCGGCTGTACTCCCGTTCAAGGTCGAGGATTTCAACTTCGATCAAGACAGAGGTATAAGCACAGTCGATATTGTTACCCGCTCGGTCGAACAGTATTGGGAGAACTGCGGTTCAAACAGCGTTCTTCACGGCGGTAAAACAGATACATCGGGCGGTATGAGCCTTGCTATAACCACCGACTCAGAGCTGTTGCTTGGATTCTTGGGTAACGCGCAGAGGCTTGTCAACAGACATCTTAAATATCTCAGCGGAACTATCAAGTTCCAAATACAGTTCTTGTCAACTACTATCTACAATCGCAAGGATATCGTTGGTATATATAAGGAAGCGGCTACATATGGCGTAACTCCCAGTATGTATTTTGCGGCTCTCGGCTTGACTCCTCTTATGGTGTCTGGGCTTAATCGCATTGAAAACGATATTATTGGCGTTGATAAGCTTAAGCCGCTCCTGAGCTCACACACAACTTCGTCCGAAGAGATAGGGCGTCCCGCAGAGGATGAAAGCGACCTGTCTGATGAGGGCGCAAGGACACGCGATAAGCAGTAGTCCGAAGGAGAATAACAAATGAACTATATTAAGATAGCAGACCCCGCAGTCATTAAGGCTCTTAGTGACGCGGGGTTTAGTTATATTCGGGAAAAAATCAATGACATCGACATAGCGATGTTTGAGGCTACACCCGAGCTGTTGGACATTGTACATAGCAAATTCAGCGATACAAAGTTCATATACAGCAATAAACTACATTTTCAAGGAAGGAGGAAACATGGAAGGAAAAGTGTCTCAAATTCACACCTTTTCAAAAATCACTCCGCTCCAAAAGCTGAATGAGAATTTTACGCTTGCGGAATGTACTGTTTGTGGGTGTGGCAAAAATCGAAACTACTCTTATATCTCACGCGAGACTATCGAGAAAGAGATGTACGGTCTGAACTATCTTCCCATTGTCGCCCATCTTATTGAAAGAGACGACGGTACAGGTGTGTTTATTGGCGGTCATGACTATACGATAGATGAAAACTGGAATTTTAAGCCGCTGACCCAAGTGGTTGGCTGTGTTGTAAATGACAGTTTTGAGTTCCGCGAGATAGAGGAGTACGGCGAGTCAGTAACCTATCTGGTCTGTAAGTGCATCCTCTATACCGAGCACGTTCCCGAACTTATGTCGGCTATATATTCCGACGACGTATATTTCGGGGAGAGTATGGAGATAGAGGTCAAGCAGTCGAGACCTTTAGCTGAGGACTCCAATTATCAGGAAATACTTGATTTTAACTTCCTGAAACTCTGCCTCCTCGGTATGTCAGACAATCCCGAAGAGCATACCGAGCCCTGCTTTATCTCATCTAAAGTGTACAAACCTGAAGAGTTTGAGCTTGATAATAGCAACTTTGATGATGTAATGCTGAAACTTAAAGAGCAGTGCGCTGACTATTTTGCACTGCGCAAGGAAGGAGGTAACGCTATGGAAGATAAGAAAGAGATGGAGCTTGAGCAGGAGCCTACCATTGAAGTAGCTCCCGAAGTTGAGCCTGAAGTCCCCACAGAAGAGATCGCTACAACTATGGCGCAGGATATTGCTTCTGGAACTGTTGAACTCGAAGCTTCTGAGGTTGTTGAGCCTGAAAAAGAAGAGTTTTCTATGACCTATCAGCAAAAGCTCGACGCTGTACGAAAAGCGGTCTGTTCGCTCTGCGACGATGCTCATTATTATTGGGCGATGAATTGTGACGGCAATTATGTCTATGTTGAAAAATATTCGTATGAAGATAGCAAAGAAGACCATTTTAAGTGTCCGTACACTCTTGACGAGTCGAACGGCGAAGTGGCTATTAGCGACGAGTGGGTTCATATACAGCCTCGATGGCTGACAGATGAAGAGGCGGCAGCTCTCGATGCTATGAAGCTTGAGGTGGCTGCGCTTCGCGACTTCAAGAAAGATGTTGAGGATAAAGCCCATAAGGCTGAGTGTGACGCTGTTCTTGGAGAGTTCAGCGATCTGAATAGATTTGAGTCGTTCCGCGACCTCAAGGCTAAGGCTTATGAGTTCTCCGCAGACGACCTGCGCAAAGAGTGCTTTGCTATTCGCGGTCAGTATGGCTCCGCAAAAACGGTCAAGGCTGGACTTCTACCCAACACACAAGAGTCTACAAGTTATGTAGATGATTTCTTCAGAACATATTCTCGTAAATAATTTATTTACCCACCGCACAAGGTGGGCTTTATTTTTGTAAAAAGAAAGAGGTTAATACAATGGTACACGCAAAAGTTAGAACTGATAATCTGACTGGCACTGTTTTTGGCGGCGACCTTGTTTCCGTCAAGTATCAGCCCAGTGGCAAAGATACTGAAATTGATAACGGCAACTTCGTTAAGGTTGGCGCACTTATTTCCGGCGAGCGCGAGGTTCATACTGGTAGCACTCCCGCCGCAAATACCGCTCTGTCCGACATCGTTCTTATTGCTTCTCCCGAGGTTGATAAGACCGTTTCCAGCAACACTCTTGGCGAGTTCGAGAACAAGGCTGGTGACATTCTTCGTGGCTATAAGCTTGTCAGAGGCTATTTCTCTGTTACCGCAGAGGCTCTTGATGCTGCTGCCGCTATAGTGGTCGGTGATATCGTCGAGCTTCAGGCTGGCACTAAGGGCAATGTTGTCAAAACCCTTACTGAGGGCTCCACTAAGGTTGGCACTGTCGAGGCTATTGAGGGCGACTGGATCGTCATCAAAATAGCTTAACCAAGAATTAAAGATTACACAGAGGTGAAAAAATAATGGATAACAACATAGTTAAGGTTGCACTTGACGCTATCAAGGGCAAGCAGTACGCACAGTATTCCGCCGCAGAGACATCCGAGACCATCCGTAATGCTCTTATTGAGCTCAACGGTGGCTCCACTAAGCTTAACGCTCGCGACTTCAGACCCGGCAAGCCCGTGTTTGACCTTGTTGAGATTCTTCTTCCCGCAATAATCAATGAGGGTATCGCGAACGACCCGGTTCTTATGAGCCTGTGCGAGTATCGCAATATCGCAGACGGTGACGAGGCTAAGTTCACTACTAAGGGTGAGAACGACCTTATCGTCGCTGATGCAGCGGCTGGTATTCAGGGCGTTCGTCGTCAGAGAATCCCCGAGGGCGAGGCTGTTACTATTAAGACTACAGCTAAGGCTGTTCGCGTTTATGAGGACGTGCTTAGACTTATGTCTGGTCGCGTTGACTTCAATGAGTTTGTCGATATGGTTGGTAAGGCTTTCACAAATCAGCTCGCTCTCGATGCTCTGGCTTGCCTCAACAATATCTCTGCTTCGACCGCTGGTCTTAGCGACAAGTATGTTAAGAGCGGTTCGTTTACCACTGCTAACATGGACGAGATTATCGATCATGTCGAGGCGGCTTCGGGCACATCTGCAAAGATTTGCGGCACAAGAGGCGCTCTCAAGAAGGTCGCTGACGCTGTTGTCTCTGACGACGCTAAGAACGACATCTATAACTTCGGTTATTATGGCAAGTATTCGGGTACTCCGATGCTTCGCATGAAACAGGCTCACAAGCCCGGCACAGATGTCTTCGCTCTGTCGAACACTAAGGTGTTTGTCATAGCTGGCGACGACAAGCCGATTAAGATTGTCAACGAGGGTACTGGCATTATGAATGTCAAAGAGGCTACTGATAACGCAGACCTCACTCAGGAGTATGTGTACATACAGCCCGTCGGCGTTGGTCTTGTTCTTAACAGCAAGATTGGCGTTTATGACATCAATGCTTAATCAAATTTAAACTTTTGGGGAGAGTCCGCGTGGCTCTCCCCTTTCTAAGAATAAAAGGAGTGTAAAAGATAATAATGGCACAGCAGAATAAAACAACTACAGGCGCTAAGAAGGGAGCTACTAAGGCTAAAACAACTAATGCAGAAAATCAGACGAAAGTAAATGAGACGATTGAAACTGCTCCCGTTGCGCCAAAGAGATCCTCAAGAATAGATGACTCCGCCCTCGTATATGTAAAGTCGAACACCTTTGGCGGTCTTACCTTTGTGGATAAAAGAAGTGGTGAAACCATCGATTGGGGGTTCTGTGGCGACATACAGCCTGTCTCGATGAGTCTGCTTCGCTCGATAAAGGCGTCGGCGGCAATATTCTTCACCGAGAACAAGATACTTGTCGATTCGGTTGACGACGGCGAGCATACGCCCGAGGATGTGTATAACGCTCTTGCGGTCAGCAGATATTACAAGGATATTATCGATCCCGATGATTTCCAGAAGGTCTGTGGTTGGAGCGTAAAAGATATCGAAACAAAGGTCCCTCTTCTCACCACCACAGCAAGAGAAAACCTTGTTGTTGCGCTCAACACATTTATTGAGGATGGAACTCTCGATTCTCTTAAGAAGATTAGAGCTTTCGAGGAGGCTCTCGGTTGTGATCTGATGAAGTCCGAGAGGTGATTTAATGGCAACACCGTTTTCGGAGATTTACGAACGAGCTGTTCTGAAGTTCTCTGATTATGATTTCTTAAAGCTATCGGAATCCGAGCGCGAGTATATACTTGAAAAATATCTCATGAGCGCCCAAGCGGACTTTGAGAAGATGTGTCGCATAGACCTTTCTCAGATAGATACCGATTATAAAGAATATAAGGTTGACTTGGATAACGAAGTAATCGAGATTCTTGCTCTCGGTATCGCATATTACTGGGTCAGTTCTAAGGTTCTGGATAGCACAAACTTAAGCAATTCCTTGTCTGTCAAGGATTATTCATTCTTCTCTCCTGCCAATCTCTTAAGAGAGATGACGGAATTTAGGAACTCCCTTTATAAGGAATATCGCCGCAAAATGACTGAGTATACCTATTATGCTGGTAATATCGCCTCACTGAAAGCGTAGGTGATTATTATAAAGCTCAAAACTTTTGTTAATCGTTTTACGGGACACGTTTATAAAATTATTCCTTTAAAAGAATATGATGTGCTCGGCATAGGAGAGGACATACATTTATCGGAATACATAAATAGCGTCACCATAGAAGCCACGGGAGCTTTGACGACTTTTGATAAACTTGCAGATAATATGGACTTTATTACCGTTGTGAATATTTTAAATTATCTCAACGAAAATGAGGTTTCAGAAGAGGTTTGCAAGCGTGAGGTGTTCAAGGCTTTAGCTCTTCTTAACAAGATTGGTGGTGGGCGCAATGCTTGATTGGTCTCACTACAATGCGCGTCTCGGCATAAATGGCGTATCAGACCGAGATAGAATCATTCAAAAGGCTAAAGACAACTTTCAAGTTAAGGTTATAAGTAATCCGGGATATCAGCCGAACGCGACTCGTAACGAAGTCCCGCAGCGCTTCTTGGTTGACCGGACTGAGGTGGCTTACAAAATAAAAGTTATCGCTTTCCCCGACGAGAATCTTTATGTCGGGGATATCCTTGAAATTATGGATGAACACTTCATCGTCGTTGAAACGAGAGTGGTAAATGAAATCCATATAACAGGGACGGCGTGGCTGTGCAACCATCTGTTCAGATTCCAAAACGGCACTTCGGATATTATCGAGCGTTGGGGTGTTTTGGATTCGGGCGTTTATTCGACAACGCTTAAGGGTAACAACACGGTTCAGTCGTTACACAAGCAGTTCAAGGTGTATCTCCCATACGACGAAGACACAGCCAAGCTCTATATAGATAAGCGCATAGCCGGTGGTGTTAACTACAACGCTAACGGCGACGAAATTCTCACTTGCTACATTTATACGGGAGAAGACCCGATAAGCCGAAGTTATGGCAAAAACGGACATCTTCTTATTATGAATGTCGAAAGTGTTGAGTACGACGCTTCGAGAGACAACGCTAAAGAGCGCATATGTGATTACATCGCTCCAAGCGAGCCGTCTACTGCCGGTACTCTTTGTAAGATTGCCGGACGCGATACACTCCGAATTGGAGCGCATAGAACATATCTTGCGCAGTTCTTTAAGGACTCAGGCGGAGTTGATGAAGAGGCTGTTCCGTCGTGGTCTGTGACTGGGGCTGCATACGGCATACAGTATTCCGTTAAAGATGGTGCATTAATTATTTCCGTTGACGCTAATGATGCTCTCATTGGCACAAAGCTGACTGTTGAACTGAATGACGGCGGAGAACGCTCCGCTTATAAGAAAGTCGAGGTGACTGGCTAATGGCAGGATATACACACCTCGATGAAATTATAGACTATAACAATCTCGTTATCAGCAAAATTTTGGAGTCATCAGAGGTTATGAAGCTCGTCTCGAACGGCAGATATGCCCCTGATGATGACGATGCTGAAAAGTGGGAAGACCACATTAACGACCACGGTTGGATAGACGAGAGCGTTCAAGAGGCTGGTGCTTATGTGCTTGTTGACACAGAGGTCACTAAGGCTCCGAGTGGAAGCATAAAGAGAATGACGCTCCTCGTAGAAGTCGTCTGCAACAAATCCTTTATGAAGCTCGACAGCGATAGATTTCCGGGCGTTAAGGGAAATAGGCGTGATAACATATGCCGTCAAATAGACTTGCTGATAAACGGCAGTTCAGAGTTTGGAATAGGCAGGTTACAACTTAGTTCAGCGACGCTCGCGGCTGCACCCGAAGGCTTTACTGCTCGTCTTCTGACATATACTGTGCCCGATTATGCACGAGATAGAGCGAGGGTAACTAAATGAAGCTGACCCAGTGGGACTCAATTACCGGCAGTTCTATCGCCGTCGGCAATGTGTGTCATGTACGACAGCCACGATTGTCGGAGATTCGTCAGCTTGGTTACGACAAGTTCTTCGGATATGTGAGTGTAATCATGTTCGACCCGAGCGAGCTTGACGGGCAAATACCTATGCTTATACCCGACCTTTCAACCTTTTACATCTTAATAACCTACCCGATGTTAAGAGAGACCTTTTTTGAGGCACTCTTTTTTTTTATTGAAGAAGAGGTTGTTTTTGATGACAAAAGCTTGTGTTTCAAGGTTTATAGGGATAAGCAAGTGGTCGGCGAAATCAACAACGGAAATTTCGGAGATATACAAAGTTTAATTGCTCAGATAATTGGTGTGGAGAAAGAGAGTAAGAGCGAATTAAAGTTCTCAAACAAAAAAGCTAAAGCCATTTACGAAAGATGTAAGGCGCGGAAGAAAGAGTTCGATAAGGCTAAGAAAAAAGAACAGCCGTCTAACGACTACACACTTCCGAACATTATATCCGCCGTATGCGCAAAGCATCCCTCTTTAAACCTACTGAATATCTGGGATTTAACTATATTACAACTTTACGACCAGTTCAGGCGTCTCAACGTCATTACTTATGAATCGGTCGAAGGACTGCGCTGGGCTGCATGGGGAAAGGACTCCATAGAGCTTTCGGCGTGGTTCAAGGATTTAACAAATAAATAAGAGAGGTTTAATATGAACAACAATACTACTTTTGCTAACAGAGAAGTATGTGACCTTATATTCGTTGAATATAAGAGCAGGAAGCCTTTCCTCAATCTCGACTTTGCTAATACGACAACGACCGAGATGAGCGGTGAGGTTGTTTATGCCTACGGTGGTGAGGGACGCCCGAAGAGAGTTACATTCCACGGCGAGCGCGGCGGCACAATAGCGTTCGAGACTCAGATGAAGACAGCTAAGCTCTATTCTCTGATTACTGGCGCGAGCATTGATACAGCCGCTAAGTTCCTTAAGCGTGAAGTCGTTAAGTGTGGAACTGCGGGCAAGCTGACCGTTTCCGGCACTCCTGTCGTCGGCACTGTCAATGTCTTTAAGGCAGACGATGACTGCGGTACAGAGCTTACTGCTACGGCGACCGCAAGCAGTAAGGAGATTACCGTTACTGATGCAACGGCTAACGATAGCTATATTGTCTATTACATGACCGAGCTTACCGAGAAGGTGCGCAAGATAAACATCAAGTCCACGACTTTCCCGAGAGCGTTCATTGTTTATGGTGATACTTACGAGAAAACCGAGAACGACGAGATTGTTCCTTACAGAATGGTTGCGTACAAGTGCTCTCCCCAGACCAACTTCTCTCTGTCGTGTGCTAACAGCGGCGACCCCGCTACTATCACTATCACCTGCGACCTTATGGCAGACAGTGACGACAACGTTCTTGATCTTATTTGGCAGGATGAGGAGGAGTAATCAATATGGATAATGAAAACGTTGTAGAGGTTGTAGAAGTCGCTGACAAGGAAACTCCAAAGCGCAAGTCAAAGGCTCTGCCCCGCAAGAGGAAGTGTCAGGTCGTTTCTTACAATAAATATAGCGGAATCATAGTCTATGTTGATGCAAAGGGCGAGCTCGTGCAGACGAACGCCATCAAGTACGACGGAAGCGGGTATGTAACCGTATGAGAATTTTGGCGTTAGACCAAGCCAGTATTATTACCGGCTACGCCATATTCGACGACGGCGATCTTGTCAGCTTTGGTAAACTCACGGCTGACAAGTCCGTTTCGCCAGAGGATAGATTTGAGGAGATGTGTCGAAAGATACATCTCCTCTTTTTGAAGTCTAAGGCTGATATAATTATTTTTGAAGATGTCTCACTGAGGACGTCTATTAAGACGCTAATCACATTAAGCAGACTTCAGGGCGCTATTATGGATATGTCATATTGGCATAATACAGCGTTCAAAATCTATGCCCCGACACAATGGCGTAAGGTGTTGGGCTTTAATCAGGGCAACAAGGTTAACCGAGAAGCTCTCAAGATACAAGCAATAGACTATGTTTCAAAATGCTATGGAATAACCGCTAAGGATGATATCGCTGAAGCTATTTGTATAGGTCTTGCCTATTTGCGCGACAGCGGTGTTATCGAGGAAATAAAGGAGAAAAAGAAATAATGCTGAAATATAAAGCTGAAGTTGATAATAAAGAGATAGAGATGGAAATCCGTGACGAACTGACCTATTCTGATGTTGAGAAGATAATCAGTACAGCCCTTGAGTTCTGCTATGACGACAACGGCGGTCTTATCGCTCACTTTGCTGAGTTCGTGCTTGAGACCTTTCTTGTCTTACAGGTTTCAAATGCCAAAGAACTTGGTCTCAGCAACAGCGTTGAGTCGATGTGGAAGCTTATTAATGAAAATGATATTATAGAATTTATCGTTAAGAGCGTTAGATATGTCAACTATAGCGCAATGAAAAAGGCTTTCTTCGCTGCATATAACGAGAAGCTTAGAGTGGCGTATGACCCGTGGTCTTCTGCGGCAAAGTCCCTCGCTGAACTTCTTAACACCATAAACGCCAATCAGTCTTCGCTGTCTAAAGTTGATCTCGAAAAACTTATGCAGCTGAGCGAGGTTATTGCTAATAAAGATGAAGGCAAGATAGTTGACGGGATTCTCGACTTCCACGAGAAGAAGAACAAGATAGTTGACGGGATTCTCGACTTCCACGAGAAGAAGAAATAATAAGTAAGGAGTTGGTTGTGTGAAGAGGTTCACTACTCCCACTATACCTATTAAGTTTAATATAAGCCACTCTGATATCGAGCACATAGACTTCTTGTTTAAGCTCGATAAAGACATGAATAGTCAGACTCTCTTCACGCGAAAGTACCCGGATAATGTCGGTTATGACGAAGAGTCTGATTTATACACAATTGAGCTGACGGCAGAAGAGTCCGGTCGTCTGCCCGAAGGTATTATCTTTATGGACACACGAGTTGTTGTGGCTGATAAAAAAATCCCCGCAACACCCATAGTCGAGCTTCGCGTTTCGCCGACATTGTTCAATTCCGCAGATAAGTGCGAATAACGGAGGCTGAAATGTTTGATGTAGTTTATATCAGAGTTATCAGTGAACCTGTTGTAGTGGTACGAGCCGTAACAGAACCCGTGTGTGTTATTTATGGTGATGCTAAGTGATTTCTGAAGAATATATTATACAAAAACTTCAACAGTTTATCTCAAGCAAAAACGGCGAAAAAATAGTTAAAGAAAAATACCCCGACTACAAGAATCAGCTGACCGAGCTTGCTAAGGAGCTGCGCAACAAGATTGTTGATGCGTATAATCAGGCGACCTCAGTTTATGCTCGCAAAATGGGCGTAGGTAAAATTCACGTCGGTATATCAAAGATTGATAAACGCTCGGGTGAATGGGTCGTTGACATTGTGTTTCCGGGTGATTTGTTAAAACGAGATTCGCTGACTGGGGCTGGTGGTGTTCCTACTGGAAGTAGTGTATACGACATATTCGGGCTGATAACTCAGGGTTATCCGAAGATTCACTCTGTGGTCGGTGTTTGGGAAGGGCGAAATAGCGGATTGCCTATCAGCAACAAAAGGGTTCGTTCCCCGAACTCATTTATTTCCGATACAATCAATGACTTTGAGATGCAACATCCGGGCGTAAAAGTAGATTATCCTCGCTTGTGGGGCGGTATGGATAGCGGAATATTGTAAAGGTAGCCGCGCTCGTTTGAGTGCGGCTATTTATATAGGGAGGCATTTATGTCCGATAACAAAAACGTAATTGAGTTAAAATTTGGCGTATCTGGTGGCGGCAAAATAAGCGGCGAATCCGGACGACAGATACTGCAAGACATCCAGAGTATAGCCAAAGAGATTAATAAAAGCGGAGTTACGAAACTCAAGTTCTCTCTTGATACAAATAGTATAGAGAAAGAGGTTCAGTCCACTAATAAGAAAATCACCAAGTCAATAACCCAAGACTCCGGCAAGTTTTTACGAGCTTATAACCAACTCTACAAGTACATGGACAAATATGGCGATAAGCTTGAAAAATCTGGTCTTATGGGTGGTTTCAAGGGGCTCCAAAGCGCCTTGGACAGCGGAAATATAACCGCAAAAGAGTTTCAGGAGACATTCAACGATTTAAAGCTCGATGCCATTAAGGCTGGCGTCGAAACAACAAATGTCTTTGATAAGCTTGGCAGTGCATTAAAGACAAATATTAAGCAAAAGGCAGTAACAGCTATAGCTGGTTTTTCAGTACAGCAGCTTAAAGAGGTCTACGATAATGTTGTCAAACTTGACTCGGCTGTCGTCAACCTTTCTATGGTTACAGGTTACAACCGTGATCGTACTAAAGAGCTCGTGGCGAGTTATTCTGAAATGGCTCAGGAGCTTGGTGCTGTCACTTCCGAAGTAGCCGCTGCTGCCGACGATTGGCTTAGACAGGGTTATTCTCTTGAAGGCACAAACGAGCTGATAAAGACCAGTACCGTTCTTTCCAAGATAGGTCTGATTGATTCGGCGGAGGCGACTCAGTATCTTACCTCGGCGATTAAGGGCTATAAGGTTGAGATCAATGACGCGATGTCTATAGCAGATAAGCTGTCTGCTGTCGATATGGCTGCCGCCGTCAGCGTTGGTGGTCTTGCTGAAGGTATGAGTAAGACTGCAAACTCGGCGCGTCTTGCCGGTGTTGAAATGGACACGCTTCTGGGCTACCTTGCCGCTGTTGGCGAAGTTACTCAGCAAGACATGGCGTCTATCGGTAATGCGTTTAAGACCATGTTCGCTCGTTACTCAAATGTTAAGCTTAATAAGCTTGTTGATGACGACGGCGAGTCGCTAAACGATTACGAGCGTGTGTTGACAAGAGTCGGTATACGTCTTCGCGACAACTTAGGGTCGTTTAAAGACTTTGATGATGTTCTTGACGAAGTACAGGCTAAATGGTCGTCACTGACTGAAGTTGAACAGAGTGCTATTACGACTGCGCTTGGTGCTACGAGACAGAAAGAAAACGTCCTTACCCTTATGGAGAACTATGGTAAGGCTATGGAGTATGCGGGTATAAGTGCTGATTCCGCCGGAACGGCTATGGAGAAGTACGATGCTTACTCACAGGGTATTGAGGCAAATATCGCAAGAGCAAGGGCTTCTTCTGAGTCTTTGTCTACAAATCTTCTTAACAGTGATGCCGTTGTTACTTTTGTAAAGTTGACAAACGGCGCACTCCAATTTACGGATGCACTCGTCAAGTGCAAACTGTTGCTTCCTGCAATAGTCGGCGTTGTTACATCCATCAAAAACGTGGGCTTATCAATTATCGGAGGAATATACCCACGAAACGCTCTGGCGGTGACGCTGAACGAGTCATTGCTTGACAATGACAAGAGAGTGTTAAGAAAAACGACTGATACTGGTGCGTGTAAGAAGCGCATTGCTGCTTGATAATGTGGCACGGGGTAATCCGTATGCAAGGCTACCAACCCATAGTAGTAATATTATGGCGGCGACCGTGAAAGCGAGTCGGTACGGTAACAAGGCTAAGATAGGAAAGTCCGCAGCAAAGCTCGTTGTAAAAGCAACGAGAATGTTCACAGAGCACAATGGTCGGTTGGTCTACGGATCAACATGGTGTGCTCGACTCCGGGGATGAGCGAACAATCCCTTATATTATCAACGGATAACCTGTTCGTTGTTCGCAGTAGGTCGGTACGCGCTGCCGTTGGGGATAGGCGCAAAAATGATTGAAAATTTCTTGGCTTCTGCTATAATATATCTAAGAAATATAGCAGAGGTGTAATTAATGGGAAAGGTCAAAGACTACCCGCCGTTAGACTTGTTAAAGCAAGCAACTGAGTTGTGTCCTAAAGCGTGGGACTTGCTGTCCGACATTCATTCACATAACGGACAAGGCGGTCTGCCGCGTTGGGATAGTGATTGCTATGTGCCTATAGCGGCGGCAAAGGCTGTTGTAGAGAGCGAGACTGACTTTAAGAACGAGTCGGACGTGGCGCGTATTGGAGCTACATTCGCTGCTCTTGCACCATGGAGACTCAGCAAAGAAGTATTTGTCCTTGACCCCGAGATGGAAGAGGTGCTATTCGCGCAAGAAGATTGTTTCGATATACCGAGCGAAGTTTTGTCGCACCTCCCCTATCAATGTTTTTATATACAGTTCAATAACCTTTACTTCGGCGACGATAAGGTTATCGGAACCTTTGTACATATGGAGTATGACACGGACACACAGGACAGAGAGTTGCGCTTCTTGTGTTTAAATAAAAATAATATGCCGTATGCGTTTCCGATACATCTTAATCAAGAGAACCTTTATGACAATCTTGAATATACTCGTCAAGAGGGATATAAGTATCTTTACGAGTCGGGGCAATACGACAAGGCTCAAAAGTTTATGTTGGATATGGATATTGCCGATACTCTTGTCTCGTTTATGAGCAAGATGTTACAGGTTGTCCTTTATATCTGCGCGTCAAATGCTGATATTGAAGAAAATCCTGAGCAGAAAACAATAACCCGTAGATCGCCAAGCCGCATCAAGGATAAGTATGGCGAGATTCGCAAGTGGGATGTCGGAGTTCGTGTTGGTGCGTCTTTCAGGCAATACAAGCGAGTGCAGTATAAACAGTCTTCGGTGTCCACCGGGGTTCATGCTTCTCCCCGCCCTCATATCAGACGCGGGCATTGGCATAATTTCTGGACTGGTTCTATGAAAGAACCATCTACTCGCAAGCTTATATTAAAATGGATATCACCTATTGCCGTTGGTGTTGACGACGATGAGAGCCCTGTGGTGGTTCATAAGATAGACAAAGATAAAGATTAACAAAAAAGATAAGTGTATATTCAAAATTTTTAGAGATTGTTTCAAAAAATGTAAAATTTTTTAAACTTATTGACTTAATTTGAAGACATCGATATAATAATAACTAAGGAGACGTTTGCTGTGAACAAACATCTCCCCAGTAGTGCATCCAGACGGTTGCTGTAGTATCAACTTTATAAGTGAGAATTTACATTCTCGAATTAGTAAGTCGTCCACTCGCTATAGACGGCTTACTTTTTCTTTATATGTTCGTATACATATATCACAAACATAATTATTGTTGTAATAGAAGCTACTGCCCCTATCACATTAAAGAGTAAAGTTATACGCATCACCTCTCTTGAGAAAAAAGATTTCCCCACGAGGTGGTATGCTTGCTGCACTCCGCTCCTCGCGGGATATCAGCAACCGTCTTTTTAACCGTGAAACCGTTAAACAATTACAACGGTGAATCCACTATCATCTATTATATTATTATCAAAAGTAAAAGTCAATAAAAGGCATAATAAAACAGTGTCCTATTTTTTTTGTAGGGCACTGTTTTGCTATTTAGGATGAAAGGAATGTAAGAAATGACCCCTTCTCGCTACGATAAGATATACCTATCCTTCGCCGCATTAACATTAGTAATACAGGTGGTGGTCTTCTTAATAGCCGCAACGGTGAAGATTGCCGGTGCTACACCTATGGGAATATATTCTATAATAGTCTTTGCTGTATTCGGCGGTTCTCTTCTTGTGGAGATAATAAGATATCCTCTCGGAAAGAGCAACCGAGTGCGAATCGGTGCAAAGGCAATATTGCTCATAAATATAATAATTAGCTGGTTTGCGTCCGTTGTTGTAGGCTAATAATCACTTAGAATAAAAAGAGTTTAAATATGATTAATAAAAAGCTGTTTCAGAAGGACTTGGTTGGTTGAAGTGTGTACCGCCCATTTTTGCGGAAGGTATCAAGCCGCATATAATATGGGCGTTCAAGTGTATCAAATTAGGGACGCTTTCTGTTGCCCTATGCTAATCACCAAGTACACCCGCAGTCTTTACACTTAAAGCTCTTGTTTATCTTATTAGAAAAGATACCAAAGAATCCCACAGATACTGCACGGTCAACGACGTCGAGTTTTTTGATGTTAGTTGACCCACAGGTAGGACAGTGGGGAAGGTCTTCATTTCTGAGCTTCTCCATAAGCTGTCTGTTCTGCTCCTTAAACTCGGGCGTTTGCTTCATCTCTTCAATTTCTTTGTCTTCCATATAGGCGGTCTTTATAGACAACTCCTCGTTGTAGAGTGGATTTTTGTCTATATCCAGCACCATTAGTTTTATCAAATGAAGATTTTCAGCTAACGGTTTATCCATTATAGGATTGCTGCTAACTATCATATTTTTTCTCAGTTCAAGCTCTTCTGTCATAAACATACGCGATGTATATTGCTCTGGCAGTTTTACAAGTCCGTCTTTAAATCCGCAAAATCTACAAACGTTAATACGAAAGTCTTTTATATCTCCCACTCTGTTATCTTTAAGAATGTGTCCACATTGTGGGCAGTATGCCAACATATTACTCATTAACATCAGTCTCCTTCTTATTATATATTGGGTAAATCCCCTACTTGATATATGATTAACGATATTCACTACCAGTGGAGCTGGTAACAAACTTGGCGATTTGTCTATATTCGGGGCGTCGTTCAGTGAGATAAAAAAGACTTATGATTCTTTCTCTGTCCTAAACCGCTCTACTGCACTTAGAGCTGGTGAAGATTTTGCATCCGGGTTTAAGGTTGCGAAAGCTAAAGTAAAAGATTTCGGAGACGCTGCCGTAAAGACAATGAAGCAAGTCCGCGAGTCGTCAAAGAAGAGCAGTGAATCGGCTCTGGCGGCAATTTTTGAATCTATAAATGAGGATTCTGACTCGGGTAAAAGAAATAAAGATTTTATCTCTCGGTGGGGAAAAGCCGACTCAGATGATCGCATCCAACTCTTAGAAACCGCCGACAAATCCATGAAGGACTACATTAAGACGGTTGATGAGAGTGGACCCACATGGGATGGTTTCGTAAAATATCAGAAGAATGCCGCCGCCCAAATAGAGGCTACCGGTGTTAAATCAAAACTCGCCGCCGTCGGTCTTAATATCTTCAAAGCCGCCGCGGGTATGCTTGTCACTGTTGTTGCTCAGTTCGCTATTCAGAAACTGATTGAGGGGCTTGACTATCTTATCCATATGCAGGATAAGCTTGATGAAAAAGCTGAAGCGTCTCGCACTCAATACAAGGAAACAACTGAAGAGTTGAACAATCAGGAAGAGGCATTAAAGAAAGTAAAGGATCGCCTCGTCGAGCTTGAAGCGATAAAGAATCCGTCGCTGGCGGATAAGGCTGAAACCGAAGAGCTTAGGAAGCAAAACCAAGAGTTGTCACTTCAGCTTGAGTATTATCAGAAAAAGCAAGAAATCGAAGAAGAACAGGCGCGCAAAGACGACGAAAAGGCGTGGGGCTGGTATACCCATTATAAAGATGAAAATAGCGCACGGCGAACTTATTTTAAATCTGAATACAGCCTTTTTGGCGAGTCAAGCTATGATAAAGATTTAGCAACCCTGAAGCAGCTCAATAAGGCAAAAGAGGAATACAACAACCTCTATAAACAAGGTTATGATTTAGAGACACTCTCTTCGGAGAAAGCACGTCTTGAGAAAGAAATCGCAGATCTTGAAGCCTCTCTTTCAAAATCTGTTACAAAGGTCGAAAAATATCAAAATCCTGAAGCGATTGAGTTTGCTGAAAAAATGAAGTTTGCGCTTCTCGATGCAGACCAAAAGGCTGAGGCTCTTCATACAAAGCTCTCAAGTATTGCCGTTAACGACAGTGCAGTATCTGAACTTGAGCGAGTCGCTCGCTATGTGGGTGACGACAAGAGCTCAAAGAGCATGGAAGACTTTGAAAAAGCTTTGCATAAAGCTATCCCGGATAAAGAAGAGTACGATGCTTTTGTTGAATTTGCGGGTGGTATAGATGCCCTTGCCGCAAGCTTTGGCAACTCCACGGCGGCTACTGATGAATACGCTCAAACCGTTAGTGAGATGCAAGACCTTGCAGACCTCAGCAAAATTTTTGGCAACTGGGAGGACGCCTCCGATGAAGCAAAAGAGTCTATAAATAAGTTCTTATCTCTCACGGGCGATGAGTTCCGCTCTCAGTTTGAAGATAAATTTGGTAGTCTTTCAGATGAAGTACAGAACTTCCTGTCTTCGGTTTTCCAGATTGACGGTATAGACTCTTCTCAAATTTTTGAGTTCTTTGGTTCAATTGGCGAGATAGCCCAAGAGTTCGTTAATGAAAGCGAGAGGGTTTCGGAAAGCTACTCAAAAGCAGCTGATAACTTGTCAACCGCTTTTGGTAAAAGTTTGGACGGCGTGTCGGGTAATATAGACTCAGCTAAAGAGTTGTCTACCGCCATGACTGCGGTTAAAGCCACTTATGATGATTTAACTGCGGCTATGGAAGAGCAAAACAATACGGGCGAAATATCACTACAAACATATCTGTCTCTTATTGAAAAGAACTCTAAATATGCAGAAGTCTTGGAAATTGATGAGACTGGCGCGATACACTTAGCTACTGATGCTCGCAAAAAAATGGTTATGACACAAATCCAAGCCATTCAAACGAGTATTCAAGAAGAGATAAATTTAAAGCAAAGCCAGTTGGCGATGTACAAATTCAGAGGCACATTAGCGGTTTTGTCTCAGGCTATATTCGATGACGCGATAAAACCGAGCATTAAATTTGCCGCCGTACTTAATGTCCTTAAGCAAGCTCTCGCTCAAATAAAAGCCGGTAAGTTCACTACTATGAACTTCTCTAATATGTTTGAGTCAGAGGTCAACAAAATGTTGGCACAGGCTGGCAAGAGCTCTTCCGATTATAATAACAAATACGCTGATAACGTAAAGAATCTTCAGTCGGAGATAAGTCAGCTCGAAAAATACAAGGCAAATGTCGGACGTATTCAAAACGTCGGCGACTTTGACACCTACTACAGCGGTGGGTCTTCTAAATCTAAGTCCTCGTCTTCCTCATCTTCGTCATCTTCTTCCTCGTCTAATGACCCACGCCTTAAAGCGTGGAACGAGATGTTGGCTGTTAAGAAGCACCAGCTCGAAATGGATCAGATTACCGAAGAGCAATACTACGCTTGGCTTGAAGCTAACTACAAAAAGCAACTCAACAGCCAAAAGAAGTATGCTGAAGAGTGGCGCAAGTACGAAGAGGAAATCTACAAGTGGAAGAAGCAGAAATGCCTCGACGACTGGAATGAAGCTGTTGACCTCAAGAAGCATGAGCTTGAAATGGGTAAAATCGATGAGGGCGAGTATTACGCATGGCTTGCGGCGAACTACAAGAAATACCTCAACGATAAGACCAAATACGCCGAAGAGTGGCGTAAAAATGAAGAGGCTATCCACAAGTTTGAGGAACAACAGGCTAAGGACTCACAGGACGCCCTTGAAGACCTTATCGACCTTCGCATTGATATGCTCAAGCAGGAGAAGAACAACGAGAAAGATGTTCTCAAAGAGCGTCAAGATAATGTAAAAGATTTCTACGACAAACAGCGCGACCTCCTCAAGGAACACTACGACCAGATAGACAAAGAGGAAGAGCGTCGCGAGAAGCGTAAGAAGGTTACAGATATACAGGCGGAATTGCTTGAACTCGAAGCAGACGACTCCGTTGAAGCGCAAAAGCGCCGTCTCGAACTTGAAGAGAGTCTCTCCGACGCTAAGAAAGACTTAAACGACTTTGAGCGCGATGAGGAACTCGACAAGGCTGAGAAGATGTACGACGACCTCGAAGAGATGCAGACGCAGTATTACGAGAAGCAAATAGAAGCTATCGAGGACTACCTTGACAACGCCTATGAGCTTCGTCAGCAAGCCATCAAAGACTTGCAGAACGGTAATGCTCAACTGTATCAGGAGATGATTGAGTACAATCGGTCTTACGGATCGACCATCGATGCGGATGTCACTGCCAAGTGGGAAGCCGCATACGAGGCTCTTAACCGTTACAATAGTCTGCTCGACGACAACTACGGCATGAAGCTCGACAATATGACGGGCTACAACAAGGGTAAGTATGAGACCGCCGCCGAGCGTGAGGCTCGCGAGAGGGCGACCCAGAGAACGAGTGCAAAAGATGCGGCGCAAACCATCGCTAAAAATGCGGGCAAGTCCAGCGGTTCTTCTAATACAAGTCGGAAGTCTGGACCCAACCGTGGCGATAAGGTGACTATCAAGAAGTCGGCAACGCACTTCTCTTCTCAAAGCGGCAACGCAAAAATGGCATCTCATGTCCCCGGAGGCAAGTATACCGTCTATCAGGTTAAGGGCAACCAAGTCCTCATAGGCGTTAACGGCGCGTATACCGGTTGGGTGTGGAAGTCTGATATTCAAGGTTATGCTACGGGTACTCCCTATGCCAAAGGCGGTATAGCCAACATTGACGAAAAGGGTCTTGAGCTTATACTCGGCTCCCCCGACAAGGGTCGCTACAAGTTCCTCAATGACGGCGACAAGGTGTTTAACGCCAAGGCAAGCGAGTTTCTTTACAAGTGGGCTAATCAGCCCGGTGAGGTGCTCAGCTCAATGATTAAGTCTCTGTCTGCTGCGTCATCCGTGTCTATAGCGTCTCCGTGTAATATTACAGTCGGCGACGTTGTTATTAATGGATCGGCTGACGAGAAGACGGTTGGCGAGCTGCGTAGAGCTCACAAGCAAATCGTTACAGATATTCTTAATGAGTTTAAGAAAATGAAAAAATAATTTTCTATAAGCTGATTATATCATACTCTAAAACAATGTCAAGCATATAACGGGGAGATATTTCTATAAATATTTTCCCGTTTATTATGCGGTTGTCATTTTTGTATAAATGTGATAGGTTCATCAAGTTGCTGTTGTTAGAAAGATTAACAATCTAAAAACCGAATACCCAGACCTTTATTCGCTCGTTTTAGAAAGGCAGTCTGAGTACAATACAAATCTTGTAAGTAATGCAAAATAAATCAATTAGACCGTCGTTATGGCAACGACGGTCTTTTTATATAATACAAAAATCTGCACACAAATAATCAAAACTGTGTGCGGATTTTATTATTTTAGAAAGGGGCGAGTCAATATTTATCTGTTAGGAAATAGGTTCATTTATGACGGAGTTAACTCGTCGCGTTATAATCTTTCAATTCTGCGAATTGACACAGACGGGCTTACTTCGGCGGAGGGTTCTGTGGAATACTCGTCGTCGTTCTTTCCTGCACAGAATAAAAGATATATTACAGGAGTCTCCCGCGAGAGCGCTCCGCTTGAGTTCGAGGTCGAGATAATCGGCGAAGAGGGGTATTGCTCTGTACATGAGCGAGCTATAAAGAATTGGCTCTTCAACTCCCCTACCTTCAAAGAGTTCTATATAGACCCCGAGGACGACAAAGAAGCCGAGTATGTGAGCGGTACAATAAAAAGACAATATCTTGAGTGCGTATTCTGTAACCCTGAGAAAATTGAATACGCCGAGGGTACTGTCGGCTGGCGTTGTACTTGTATGTGTTCATCCACAATGGCTATACAGGAAAAAGCGGAGGTCACAGCTACCTCTTTTAGCTCGGATATAACGCTTAATGTTGATACGGACATACAGGATTACGTCTATCCGTATCTTGTTATTACCTGCGGCAACACAAAAGCGGATGTGACTATAACGAACAAAAGCGATAACAACCGTGCTATGCAGATTAAAGATGCGACAGCAAAGGCTGTGTTGTACGCCGATTGTGCTATAGGAACGATTGTGAACGACGCCAACGCCGAGTATTACAACAAGCTTGTCAATCAGCATTTCTTGAGGCTTGTTCCGGGCGAGAATATCATCTCTGTTACCGGCGGTGTGTCGTCGGTAAAGTTTACTTGGAATAATGCGAGGTGGATGACGTGATAGCAAGGTTTGACAAATTCAAACGCTTCGAGACTCCCCTGCTCGCGGTGTGCAACCCCGGCAGTTATGTGACTTCAGATAATTTACTCACCAATTCGGTGTGCGCGTTGCCGTATGCCAAAGATATAGATGCTACCCTCAATTTTGGCTCTCTCTCTGAGTTAGCCTTTACTCTTCCGCTTATCGACGAAAAGGTGCGTAATACCTATAGTGACCTCGAAACGGGAAGATATATATACGCCTCGGATATTGGATATTTCATAATAGACAGTGTTGAAGACTCGTTCTCCCAAGAGGGGCGAGTAAAAGAGATATCCTGTGTGTCCGTTGAGCGTGAGCTTGAGGAGCTTGAAGCGCCGTTCTACAAGGCGGGTGTTTATCCGCTGATATCTAATGATACCAAAGACGGCGTGTTAACCCTTGCTATAGCTAAATGTCCGTCGTGGTCTCTCGACCATATAGACGACAAGGTTAAAGCTCGCAATAGATATTTTGAGATCGCAGAGTCTACGAGTATATACGAATTCTTTATGAATGACTTGCAGGACAAGTTCGATTGTGTGTTCTGCTATGACATAATCAACCGCAAAATATCTGTGTACGACAGAGCCGCCTACGCCGACCAACACCTTACAAGTATTCATCTTGCAAGGAATAATATTATCGAGGGGCTTGATATCTCTCAGGACTACGACGACCTCTATACCGCACTGAGTGTTACAGGCGACGAGAATATGAGTATTCGCCGAGTTAACCCTATCGGTACAACCGTTATTTACGACTTTACATACCATAAACATTGGATGTCTCCTGAGTTACAGGACGCAGTTACGCGCTGGGAAGCAAAAATTGACTCTGTGGAAGAAAGTTATGTAGCCCTCAACAGAGAGTATTACAACCAGTATCTCGCTATGAGCGAAACGCAGATGGATATAGACAAGCTGAATACTCAGATTGATATCTATTACACCTGTCGTGATTGTATTCTTTCCGGTACGATAAGCTCAAAGAAGACATCACTGCTTAGCCAGCTCAAAAAGAGTGGTGCGGTTGGCGACGACGCGACTACGGATGCTGTGCCCGTCGCTCTTGCAACTGTTAATGCCAAAATTGCAGAATTATCTATAGCTAAGGCACAGAAGCAGACGCTATATAATTCTCAAAAATCACAAGCAGACGCAACTAAAGCTCAGATAGATGCCATTCAGGCGGCGTGTAGCTTGTCTACGACCGCAAGAGACATCAACGGCAAAGTTATATTTACGGACGAGCTTCTTCGTGAGTTATCTGCCTATATAAAGCAAGCCGACTACACCGACGACAATATCACTAAGACGGATATTATGTCTCAGGATGAAATATTTGACTGGTGTGTTGAGCTTATGAAACGAGCCAAAACTCAGCTTTCTAAAATTTCAACACCCAACAGAAAGTTTGAAGTCACAACTCGTTCGTTTATTTTTTCACAGCAATTTGCCTCATTTACTTCGCAACTTGAGAGCGGCTGTATAGTGACCGCAGAAGTAGACGACGACCAATTTGAGCAACTGCACTTGCTCACTATAGACATAGATTTTGAGTCCAAAACCATATCTCTAACCTTTGGTAACAAATACAATCAGTATGACCCGAGGTCGTTGTTTGATGATGTGTTCGGCGATGTATCAAAGTCAAAGGCTGCCTTGCAGTATGTCACAGGCATAGTCGAAGATATGTCTAAGCAGGTCAGCGATGCTTCCAAGTGGATTGACGAGGCTCTGATACTTACAAAAGACAAAGCTCTCTCGGCTAAAAATCAAGAAGTTATCATAGACGACGGCGGATATCTCGGTCGCTTGCGTAAAACACAAAAGGACGCGCAGGGTATGGATGCTCTCGACGCCGACGGCAACCCTATCTTTCTTACGGATTCACAGGGTAATCCTATATACGACGGCGAACAGCTCCGCATTGTTAACAATTGCATAGTCTTTACTGACGATGGGTGGGAGACGGCTAAAACAGCTGTCGGCAAACTGTATCTCGGGAAAGATAAAAGCGGCAATGATGTTTACAAGTACGGCGTAGCCGGAGATGTTATTATAGGTAAGATTATAGCCGGTAACAACCTCATTATAGCTGGTGGTTCTGAAGAAAACGGAGACTACAGTGTAACTATAGATGATAAAGGACTTGCGATTAACAACGGTGATATTCTTATTAAAGACCCGAACGGCAAGAAAGTGTTCGGCGTGGAAGACGGGCAGATGTATTTGGATGGCAGTATTGTAGCTACTGGCAGTTTGTCTATAGACTCTATTGCGGTCGGCGACTACACAAACTATGTCAACCTCAGCGAAGAAACTGCTGATGTGTACGGATTCAAATCAGCCGCTGAGTACGCCGCCCAAGCAGCTCATAAGGCGTACATAAATGAGCGCTGGCTTACTCCTATCTCCTACCCTACCACTTCGCCGTACTTCACTTATATCAGTAAATCATATCCGTGTAAGATTGGCGACTCATTCAGAATTACAGGTAACGTGTATAGCCGAGCGTATCACAATAATTCGTTGGATGTTAAGATTGCTCTTGTTGTTACCGTGCGTAACGCCCAAGGCGTAGAGAGTAAGAAAAACATATATTCCGATAAAGTACCGCTTTCAAACGGTGGCTATACGACGCTCAACAGCACCGTCACTATCGACACTAAAAGTCTCGGGAGCACTTCGCTTACTCCGGTAAATTTCTCTATTGCCATAGCTACATTTGTCAAAGACACTTCTACTAAGACTGATGTTACTGCGGGTTGGTACGCAGTTAACAACCTTGAGGTTCGTAGAGCTTCTGCGGGTGAAATAACTGCGGGTCTGCTTAAATCAAAAGACGGCGAGACTTATATTAACCTCGACACTGGCGATGCGCAGCTCACGGGTACGGTTAGAGTCAAGGGCAACAATTACGACGTGTGGCTGAAGAGTGAAACGGCAGATGGAGAAACAGAGGTTGGTCTTTATTTAACCAAGACAGATGGTTCAGATACTAATGGCAGAGTTGTCCTTTATGAAGATACCTCCGGAGATACTTGCGTAGCTATAGCCGGGGAAACAATAGTAATCGGCGCAACAAGCAGCGATAGCAATTATGCTAATAATCTATTATTACAGAGTACAGGTTATTTAAGTATACAGGCGACAAATAATATAGTAATTCAATCTCTCGGATTTACGAGTAATAAAACCGCAAAGGGTGGAAGGGTAACAATTTCTTGTCCTAACGGTTTTAATGTAACTTGCGAAGGCGAAACCACAGCCAATACAGGAAAAATTAATTATAATAAAATTAATGCCTTTTGGGAGATTAACCCCGCTATCAAAACGGGGGTTCTGAAAGCGACATCGGGTGTTTATGTTAAGGGGGTAGAAATAGGTTCGTACCCTGAGCTTTGGACGAGTTCTGGATCATTTATGGGCGGAGACCAAAGAGCTTCCTTAGCCCAAAATGTTTCAGCTATGCCTAACGGGATTGTTCTTGTGTGGAGTGCGTATACAGACAAAGCAGAAGATTATTGCTGGAATTACACTTTCATTCCTAAAGAACACGTTAAAAATCGAAATGGAGATGGCGTGTCGGTATTTCTTGCTGGAAGTGCAAGCTTTAAATATGTAGCGCTTAAATATATATATGTTTGGGATAACGAGGTTTTGGGAATCTCGCTAAATACTGCCAACGCCACTATTGGCGGCATACAGTCTACACCCCAAAAGTTTGTTCTGCGCAAGATTATAGGTGTATAACCCAACACGAATAAAAGGAGCTTATATAAATGACAATAGAAAATGCTTACAGAGCCCGTGCGGCTCTTAATAAAATAAGTCATAGTGCTATGCCCGCCAAAACGGCATACAAAATCTCAAAGCTGTCTAACTTCTTGAAGGACGACGCGAATTTTTACACAGAGCGTCTCTCTCAGATAATTGAACAGTACGGAGAAAAAGACGAAAATGGCGAACCCGTCATAAGTGGTAACGGCTACAAAATCCAAGAAGATAAGACGGATGAGTGTGCTGCTGCTATTAAAGAGCTTAGTGGGATAGAGGCTACTACGCCCGACACAAAGATTTATTTGTCGGAGCTTGATAACGTTGAGCTCTCCCCCGACGACATAGCCGCGATCTATGACTTTATTGAAGAGGATTGATGCTATTTGCGTGAAATCTACATAAACGCCGAATATCCCAACACGCAAGAAGTGGTGTGGGGGTACGATGGCGAAAACAATAGTGCAGACCTAAAAATAAAACTCCCCGATTTTATGGTCGGGGAGAAATTCAATTACACGATTCATTTTAAAGACGCCTTCAACAAAGAGTCATCTGTTGGTGCGACGGCAACCGACGGCGTGTGTTCTGTGTTGCTTACAAAAAGTTTAGCTGTTGGCGGACGACTGAAAGTACAGGTCGTCGGAGTTAGCCCTAAGACGGCGACGACGGGTGTGTATAAAGTAAAAGCCCCTAAGTCAGCAGAGAAAATCAGACTTGTGGTAGGCTCGCAAACTATCACTTTGGCGAAAAATGACTCAAGGGTTCTATCTGTTGACGAGTTTGAAAATTATGATATATGGACGCTCAAATTTAAGATTAATGACGGAGCATATGTCGTAGAAGCTAAGTACGGGGTGGAGTGGGTTGCAACTGATAGCGTTCTACTCGTTGCAAATGAACAAGTAGTCAAGACACCCGTCTTGACTTTAATAATTAAAAGTAAGGATGGTGACTTAATCTGAGAGAAGTATATATAGATTTACAGCGTCCTGTTAAAGTAAACATAGGATATATTGGCGAGCATAAAGCCACCAAGCTTATAATTGCTTTATCGCCCGATCTCAAAGACGCAACCTCTTACAAGATAGAGTTTAGTACCTGCGGAAAGGTAATCGCGTCAAACACAGTAATTGCAAGTAACGGCGTAATTAACTATGCCATTCCGCAGGACATCACACTAATGCCTATAATAGAGTCCGTTATGGGTATTCAGGTTATAGGAAACAACGGAGAGAACATTATTAAATCCCCAATAGTAGAGGCTTATATTGGAAGTAGCTTGCTGGATTCTACTGAAGTAGCTTCTAATACCCCCACAGATATCTCGACAAAAGTTGAACAACTGATGGCGGCTAAACACAGCCACAGCAATAAGGCTGTCTTGGATAAGTTTGCTGAGTCAAAAGACGGCAAGCCGACCTATGACGGCATAGCTATTGGTAGCGGTGGTACCGGCGGGGCGTCAACCGCTGAAAACGTCAGTTATACCAACACGCAGTTGCCGAATGTCAAAAATGTTGAGACGGCACTCGACGAGCTTGTTCCCAAATCTCACAGCCACGATAACAAAGACACACTCGACAAGCTCTCTGTCTCGAACGGCAAACTCCAATACAACGGCTCCGATGTCGGACTCGAAGGTGATAAAGGTGCGGACGGCAAAGACGGCAAAACGCCTGTCAAAGGTACAGACTACTGGACGACGGCAGACAAAGAGGAAATAGTAGCGGACACGCTCGCCGCTCTGCCGACATGGACAGGAGGTAGTTACTAATGGCATATGATAAGGTAGTTGACTCCGCTATGCTTGACGCAGCTATGACTTATACAGCTGGTCGCATCCGCAACAAGACAGGTGGTACAGACCAGATAGCATGGGACTCCACCAAAGGTTTTGGCGACGCAGTTGACGCTATAGCCG